>OLOF01000255.1_pt1 | contig 33653 bp, 35 predicted proteins | sample 1643121 | NCBI WGS metagenome assembly OLOF01 (sample SAMEA3136677, study PRJEB25190) | human gut metagenome | biome: human gut; feature: human-associated habitat; material: faeces | place: Austria | collected 2013
GACAGCAATGCTTCGTCAGGGATAAGCACTACATTCCCATTTCTGGAGAAATTTGTATTTTTTTCTGAATAGGCCTGAATCATCACAAACACCTCCAGTTAGGAATTATTTTTAATGTAAATGCCGGAGTAACAGAAATGGTATTCGACCCCGGAATCAGATATAGATCATCGTAGTTTCCTGTTATTGCAGTATTTTGCAATGTCCCATCTGTTCGATAAGCCATCATCAGTTCTGTATCAATCGTAAGATTCTGGCCGACATTGGCAGTCACTTTCTTTCCGTTTACCATCAATGTACAAGCCCCTTCTCCGGTAATCTTATAAACAGGCTTGCACAGGAGATATAGATTGTTTTTTGCCGCAGTATATTCTATTTCTCTTTTCCCGCTCACCAAATACCTAAGCCCGCTCTCAAGCAATGCTTTTGCCGTAAAAATTCCAACTCTTGCTGTTTTTCTTTCGATCTTACTTATATCTATGGACAAAACTCTGTAAAAAAAATCAGAATCGTCAGAAAATGTAAGGCAACCTCCTTCGAACGCAAGCCATTCTTTTGCTTGAGTTGCTTTTAAATTCCATTCGTATTCATCCTTTGCGATAAAGTTGAATTTCATTTCAATTTCGGACTGCTCATAATTTTCTTCTGTTCTTGTGAGAATTCCATCTCTTCCAGGGATTTCGTATTCCTCTTTTCTCTTTTTGGCCACCGGGATAGAAGGGCGATCAATCAAATAAATTCCCAATGACGATCCTGTTTTCCCATTATATTCAATATCTTGCATAGCCTCTTACATCCCTTTCGCCAGTTCGTAATTCGTTGCTCGGTTGCCTATTTTTTTTAATACCATATCCGTTAAAATCTGTGCAAGTTTTCTGTCTCCAAGATAAATATTGTTCTCAGCGACAAGATTCAGCTCTGCGAACGCCTCTTTAAGTGCCTTAACAAGCAATCCATTGTTTTTTATGTTTTCCTCTCGGATATAATCTTTTAACAAATGGATCGGAAGCACAGCTTCTTTCCCAGCTTCTCCTCCACCGAGCAGAGTATTTCCATTCCGGCCAAATATGGTAGGCTGATTTAAAATTCCGCCTTTGGAGTACCAATCCACACTAAAATGCGGGATTGACGGAGGATTTAGGCTAAAGTGTCCACTTATACTAAAATGAGGGAGCTTAATCCTCGGAAGGGACCAGTCAAAATTAAAGAATCCTCTGATCTTATTAATCGCATTCGATACAATTTTTTTTGCACTCTCAAATATGCTGCTGAATTTAGACTTAATGGAATTAAGCACGCTGCTAATTACATTTTTTGCCGCATTCATCCCGTTTTTAATATTCGATTTAATACCATTAAGGCAATTCGTCACTGTGGTTTTTATATTATTCCAAATTTTCGAAAACGTATTTTTTATTGCATTCAAAACATTTGTGACTGTGTTCTTTACAACATTAATCGCATTCGTAATTACGGTCTTGATTCCGTTCCATATATTTGCAGCAGTATCTTTAATTTTATTAAAAATCTCTTTTGTTTTTTCCCATAGGTTTTCACAAAATTTTACAACCGCATCAACAACCACAGAAGTAATTTCTTTGATATTTTCCCATAAGCCTTTCCAGAAATTTCGGAAGGCTTCAGATTTGTTCCATAAAGTTACAAAAGCCCCAACCAGTAATCCAATGATAGTTATAACTGCACCAATCGGATTTGCTGATAAAATTCCCCATAGCGCTTTTGCGCCAACTCCAATTGTGGTCATTATTCCCGGAATTTTGCTCGCTACGCCTGTCGCCAAACTTGTAAAATGTATAATCTTGGATATTCCTCCGCACACATTTCCAAAAGCAATCAAAAGAGGACCAACGGCCGCCGCAATTGCCGCGACCTTTACGATTGTTTCTTTCTGGCTGTCACTCAACCCAGAAAAAGCCTGCATTACTTCTCGTATTTTACCCACTATACCGCTGATGACCGGAAGTAATATGTCACCAATCTCAATTCCAGCGTTCTTGATATCATTTATAGCTTTTTTCATCTGTGAGCCAGACGTTTCATCCATTTTGGCAAATGCTTCGTCCAGTGCAGTTGTGTTGGTCTGCATTTCTTCCATTGCTTCCCCGTACATCTGCATTCCCTGCTCAGATGTCAGCATCAACACAGAGTTCAATCCTTCAACCGAACCAAACATCGTGGCAAATCCACCAATAGTAGAATCATTCGCTTGGGCAAGTAATTCCATCTCTTTCGAAGATGCTTTTACCTGTTTTTTAAGGGCTTTATATTCATCTGTGTTTTTTTTCCCCGCATTTTCCATATCAGCGAGTTTTTTAGTCCCTTCTTCTACAGACGTCAAAAGTTTTGCGTATTCTGGAGACGTGTTCTTTAAGCCTTCTCGCACATCTTCGAGAAAACCAATCCATCCTTTACTCTGCAGTGCAGATACAGAAAAATCAATTCCAAGTGCTTCCGCAGCCTCAGCTGCTTCGTTGGACGGTTTTATGATGTTGCTCATTGCCGCTTTCAAAGCTGTAATGGATTCACTGGTTCCAAGCCCCTGCGCCGTAGTGGCAGCTAAGGACGAGAACAGCTCTTCCGTTGTAATCCCTAGGCTAGCTGCAATCGGAGTAACCTGTCCGATAGAACTGGCAAGTTCCCCAAAAGTAGTTTTGCCAAGATTCTGTGTAATCAGCATCTGGTTTGCTATGGATTCAACGTTACTGGCTTCCATACCATAAGAATTCAAAACAGAAGTCAATCCATCCACCGCTGTAGCATTGTCTGTAAAGCCACCGACCGCTGCTTTTACTGCGGTGTCAAGAAACTCTACTGCATCCCCGGTTTCTACAGATGCGGACATAGCCTGGTACATAGCCTCACTAAGATCGTCAGCCGACTGTCCGGTCTTACTGGAGAGATCTATGATTCCATCTTTTAAATCCTCGATCGGAACTTGTGTCGTGTCTGCAATGGTAGAAACCTTTGCCATCGAATCCTCGAAATCCATGGCGAGTTTTCCTGCTGCCGCACCGGCTCCAATTATGGGCGCTGTGACCCCGGCCGACATTTTCTTGCCAGCATCCGTTACTTTCTTCCCAGCTTCTCCTACTTTTTTAGAATATTCTTCGATGCGCTCCGTACCGAATTTCAATTCCTGGTTTACTTCTTCGAGACCTTTTTTATAATTGTTCAAAGAGGTTTTCGCCTGATTTAATTGAGACCTTTTTCTCTCAATCGCCCTCTGGTCTTTCTCCTCTGCGCTTTCCAGTTCTTTTAATTGCTCTTCGAGGATTTTTACCTTGTCAGAATAATCCTTGGTCTGCTGGGCAAGGTATTTTTGCCGGTCTTTAAGCTTATCTGCAGATTTAGTGTTTGTATCCCACTGGCTCTGCGCCAACTTAAACGCCGTTCTGTTCTCCTGCACAGAAGCATTAATTTCTTTCAGGGATTTTTGAAAATCTACAGAACCATCTGCTTTAAAGACCAATCCAACTCGTTTTAATTCATCTGCCAAAGGCTACTCACCTCCTGTTCCTTTCGTTCCCTAAAAATTCGATAGCATTCACCGAAAAAAATTGGGGACGTGTGAAAAAACTCTTCTTCACTCATCCCCATTTCTCTTGCGCATACCATATAGAGTGGCCAGTCAATCTCTAATGGTTCATCGCATTCTTCATATTCGCTTTCGCAATCTCTTTTTTTTTGTGTTTTTTAAGTTCAGTTTCAAAAATCCTTACGATATTTTCAATTTCTTCTGTGTCCGGCGGAATCAAAGACATTGCTTCATCTTCTGTCACTTTTTTCCCATTAGAACGTAAGATTGCATAAATGATCTTGGCCGCCATCTTCATGGATTCCATATCAGTTGGAATTTCGCCTCTTTTTTCTTTTTCTTCCAGACGTTCCGCTAACTTGGAACCTCCACTCTGTTCCAGATAATAAAGCGTTCCAAAATTAAATTTCGCTTCAATTCTGGTTCCGTCCAAAAGATTAATAAAATTTTCCATCAAACTCGCCCTTTCTTTGGTGAATGGTTCACGCTTTCATCATTGATGAATTCATGGTAGTTAAATCTGCATCTTTCAGAAGTGGTTTCGTAAAGAACTTGTCTTCCGTCAGTCCAGCCGGGGATTTTTTAGAAGATGTGTCCACGCAGAAACACTTTCCACCGTCCGCCTCAAACGCATAAGCATTAATAGTAATGGTGTCATTCTGCTCAGAAGACTTATCTTCCCTTGTCTGAGCCTCGTCCGTATTCTCAGCCAGCTTGCATTTCGGATACCATTCGTACCGTACTTTTCCGCCTTTTAATCTAACCACTTTTCCATAAGCGAAAAACGGTCTCGCCCCATTTCCGCCTTTAATAATAGAGCCGTTGGTTCCAACCTTATCCCCACGCATCTTAGCAAGGGTGTCAGGATCAAAGGCTACAACTTCTACCTCGATATTGGTTGCACCGGAAGTATTGTCTGTGTCGTATACCTCGCCGGAAGCGTAAACATCGGCACTCTCAGAATTTTCTGTTACCTTAACAGATTTTACTGTGGCCGTTTTTTCAACTTCTGCATCAAAGGTTTCTGTCCACTCGCCATTTTCGCCCATCGTGTTAAAACAGATGTACTGTGCACCAACCGTTTCTTTTCTTGGCGGTCTTTTTGTCGTAATTGCCATATCTATCCCTCCTAATCAAACAATGATTTCTTCATCTTTCCATAGTATTTTTCCTTATTTCTTTCAAATGTCGGCCTCATGTGAGATTGGGATCTCATTTTTGTTGTCCCGCGTTCAACGAATGGTCCATAATATTTCCCCCAACCAACCTCTATTTCTTCACCTCTACGCTTTATTGTTACAGAGTCCAACATGTGTGTATATCCGCTACCTGGGCGCCTTGGCCTCGGGAGCGCTCTAACATCCCGGGCAACTTCCTCTGCGCCGATTTCCAAGACCTTCATTACATTTTCTTTTTCGGTTTTTCTGATATATTTTTCAAGCAGATCCGAAAAATCGTCAAAACCAGTGAATTCATCCGCCATATCAGATATCCTCTGTTACTTCGATTGCAAAATATGTATGCCAGGTTTTCGAAAACACCGGATCATTTTCCACGTATTCATGATTAAATACCGGTCTGATTCCGCGTTCCCTCAGTTTTTCACGGAGTTCTTTATACTTCGGGTGTTGCGGTTCTTTCGAAAACATGGAAATTTGATATGTCACAATATTTTCATAGCCCTCGTCGGATGCGTTCAGATCCTGTTCGGTATACGGCCAGTACACGACAAGAGGATAATTTCCAACATTTCTGTCGGCCACTTTTCCCTCATTTACCGGAATGTTCAATTCATGCAGAATCGAGCTTAATTCTTCTTTTCTCATTTTGCTTCCAACTCTCTTTCTGGACGGATCAATGTTAATTCGGTTTCCAGGAATCCGTTCTTATCCCGAACATGAGTTGCGTTGTATACCAGATGTTGTTTTCCATCAATCAAACACACGCACCTACTGTCAATTCCTTTGTACTGTGGAATCCGAATCTTCATTGTAATTTCTTTCTGGCTCTGCTCAAATTCGTATCTGAGGCGATCAAAGACGGAAATTTCCCTGTACCAAATAGGCCCTATGCTTTGCTTTACCAAAATTTCTTTTGGGAAATCCTGTGATGTATCCTCGCAGATACTGTATAACTGCAGGCATCCGTCCGTATACTCTGGTAATTCAATCATTTTTTCTTCGCCCCCATCTGCCAGGACAAAATCAATCCTGCATAATTTTCCTCCCACTCATTTACTTTGTGGTGGTACGCATAATATGCGTAATTTTTTAGGAGCATTATGTATGTCTTGTCCTGTTTGTCTGCTACTGGATTCAGGAAAAGCAATCTTGCCTCTCCTTCTTCCAGATACCTTACTATTCCCTCATCAGGAAAGTACGGGGGGATTTGAAATTCCTCCCGCACCTGATCTGCTAACTGCAGTAACATAATTTACGCCCCCAATCTTTGCAGATCATCATGCTCCTACGCCAGTTACCTGTGTCACAGGAAGCACATATTCTTCCAGTTTGGTAATATCGAATACAACTGCGCAGTTGTCGTCAACCGCCGCACCGTTTGCATAGCATTTTCCAATAACCAGATCCGCATCTTCCACCGCTTTTGTCTGGTCATACTCTGTAAATTTCACTCCGGTCGCGCCCATTGTATAAACACCCTTGAGAGTAAAGATTCCTTTTCCCTGAGGGCAGTTTGGTGTAACATGTTTGTTAATTGGCATAAAGGATGTATTTCTGTATCCTCCAACCAGTGCCTCTCCAAACAGAGCCGGATCCACATACTCCGCTTCATCAAGAGGGTTACAGATCAATTCCAGTGCAGGAACAACACGTTTTCCATTGTTGGATAAAGTTTTTCTTACACCAGCAAGACCTTTAGGGGAAAATTTCTTGATTGTATTAAGCACATCTTTTGCGGCAGCTGTTCCATTGGATTTAAAAGCTTCCAGCTTATTCATAATTCCAACCGGACCAGTTTTTCCGTTTCCGTTCAGATATCCTTTTTCAAGACCATCCCTCATCGCCTCGGCCAGAATTGCTGTGAAATACTTATCCACAAACGGAAGCGCCAAATCTCTAATTGCTTTCGGGATAACCATAAATACAGAAAGTTTATGCTGCTCAAAATTAATAGCTTTAATGGTTGCGGAAAGCTCTCCTGTAATGTTATCTGTTAATCCTCCCCATACTGCCTCTCCTGTATGTGTTCCAATTAACCATTTTTTTACGTCTGCCGGTGCAAAATCAACAAGAGAAAGAAGATCGCTTGCTTTCTTAACATCTTCCAGGGTTTTATCAACCACTGTTGTCGGAATAATATCCACCTGGGAGGCTGTGATTGCCTGCTTAATATCACGGAATTTCTCATAGAATTCCGTTTCTTCTTTGGAGAGAATTCTAAGATTCAGCGATTTTCTATAATCCTCGTCTGCTGCTCTTGCATTCTGCTCTGTGAGTTCTGCAATCAGCTTTTCGTACTTCTTAGAAGCAATCATATCTGCCGCCTGCGCAATTGCTTCAGATTTGTTTTCTGCGCCTTCCAGTAAATCAACGACTTTCTGCTGCAGTTCCTTATCAATTTCGTTAAATTTCATATTTATTTACCTCCATAAAAAAAAGAATCCCATGTGGATTCCTTAACCGGTTCTTTGTGTTTCTGCGGTTCTTCTGCTTTCATTTTTTTGACAATCAAGTCAGCTAACTGCTCGATGTCAATCTCTTTGGTCGCTTCTTTTTCAGTCGCTTTTGACTCTGCCATTAGCTTGTTCCGAATAATTGCAAACGCGGACTGGTTAACGCCATTGTTGTTTTCTCCAGTCTTTACAATCGTTGCGAACCTCATATCCAAGCATTCTTGCGCAGTCAGCCATGTCTCATCATTAAGAAGCTGCTTGAGTTTTTCTTCGGAAATATTCACCTTGCTCATGTACGCATTAATTGACGCCTGTGCAATCTTATCCAAGTCTTCTGCCTGTTTGCGGAACTCTTCTGCGTTTCCACAAGCTCGTGTCCAAGGATTATGAATCATCAAAAGAGATGCCTCATTTATGATCCGGACATCACCCGCCATAAAGATTACAGATGCGGCAGAGCAAGCAAACCCGTCACAGATTGTCACAATCTGCGCTTTATGATTTTTAAGCGTGTTGTAAATCGCAAGACCTTCAGACACATCTCCGCCATAGGAATTAATATGGACATTAATCGTATCTGCTTCGGCTTCTCGAAGTTCCTTCACGATTCCATAAGCATCTCTGTCTTTTTCATCCCATGGCCATGCAGTAATATCACCAAAAATATACAAATCGGCGCTATTGTTCGCTGTTTCTAAAGAATAATATTTCTGCACTTCCTTTTCCTCCTTTCCTCAAGATTTACTATTTAACGCATAGTTGCGAGTTAAGTGTTCTCACTTCCCAAATCATTCGTGTAATTTTTTGTAGTCGCTCCCCCCGTGGGAGCGTGGATTGAAATCGGATAAGCTAAAAGTGCTCACCATCAGGGAGACAGTCGCTCCCCCCGTGGGAGCGTGGATTGAAATTGACCTACAGGAAAATACCAATGTAGTAAAAATGGTCGCTCCCCCCGTGGGAGCGTGGATTGAAATAGCATCCGGCGGAAAGTGGCTTCACACCAGTTTACGTCGCTCCCCCCGTGGGAGCGTGGATTGAAATAGTATAAATTTCGGAGTCTTGCTGATCTTTATGGCGTCGCTCCCCCCGTGGGAGCGTGGATTGAAATACAAACCTTCTCGCCATTGCTATTCCTTTGATGTTGTCGCTCCCCCCGTGGGAGCGTGGATTGAAATATTGGGAGTCATGGCGCCACGGTCTACCATTGCCGTCGCTCCCCCCGTGGGAGCGTGGGTTGAAATAATAGCTACATTGTAATACGCCTTTGCTCCTTCAGTCGCTCCCCTCGCGGGAGCGTGGATTGAAATATCATTTTTCGCGCAGGATACCCCACCCGACGGAGTCGCTCCCCTCGCGGAAGGTGAATTGAAAAAGGTAAATCTTGAATTACTGGTTTCCAGTAACGCTTTAATGTGATATAATAGCTTGAATTATTTTTTAGGAGGGGAAATCAGTGAAAGAAAGAGAAACTTTTGGCTCACGGCTTGGGTTCATTCTGGTGTCTGCCGGATGTGCCATAGGTCTGGGCAATGTGTGGAAATTCCCATATATGACAGGAAAATACGGTGGAGCGGCGTTTGTTCTTATTTATCTTGTTTTTCTTGTAGTTCTGGGACTTCCTATTCTTGTCAGCGAGTTTGCAGTGGGACGCGCCAGCAGAAAAAGTACGGCGAAGGCCTTTCATGAACTGGAACCGGAAGGCTCCAACTTCCATAAGTACAGCTATATGGGTATGATCGGAAACTATGTGCTGATGATGTTCTATACTATGGTAGCAGGATGGACGCTGTATTACGGTTACGTAATGGCAACCGGAAAGCTTCAGGGTGCGGATTCTGCACAGATAACAGAATTTTTTGGGAACTTCCAGAAATCCACAGGAACCATGACCTTCTGGATGGTCCTTGCAGTGTTTCTGGCATTTGGAATCTGTTCTCTGGGACTTCAAAACGGAGTTGAGAGAATTACAAAGGTCATGATGCTGTGCCTGTTAGGTCTGATCGTTGTGCTTGCAGTTCATTCTGCTACTTTGGATGGAGCCGTGGAAGGTATTAAATTTTATCTGATTCCGAATTTTGAAAACATGAAAGAAGCCGGGATCGGAAATGTAATATTCGGAGCCATGTCTCAGGCATTTTTCACTCTGAGCATTGGAATCGGAGCCATGGAGATCTTTGGAAGCTATATGAAAAAAGATCTGACACTGGCAGGAGAAAGTCTCAGTATTCTTGTGCTGGATACCTTTGTTGCACTGATGGCAGGCATGATCATTATTCCTGCATGTTTTGCGTTTAACGTGGAGCCGGGGGCAGGTCCGGGGCTTGTATTTATCACACTTCCAAATGTATTTAACCAGATGATGGGCGGAAGACTCTGGGGCGCATTGTTCTTCCTTTTTATGGCATGTGCGGCTCTGTCTACAGTGGTTGCTGTATTTGAAAATATTCTGTCTTTTGCCATTGATCTGTGGGGATGGAGCCGTAAGAAAGCGGTAATGGTAAATATTGTTCTTGTTATCATTCTTTCTATGCCGGCAATCCTTGGTTTTGGACCGTGGTCCGGAATACAGATTTTAGGTGAAGGAACAAACATCATGGATCTGGAAGATTTTATTGTATCTAATAATATTCTGCCTCTTGGTTCTGTATTGTTTGTGCTTTTCTGCGCATCGAAAAGGGGCTGGGGTTGGAAAAACTTTTTAAAGGAAGCAAACACAGGAAAGGGAGTAAAGTTCCCGGCAGGTATCCGCATGTACATGCTGTGGGTAATTCCGGTAGTGGTTTCTGTAATTTACCTGAAAGGCTACTACGACATGTTTAAGCCAAAAGGAATGGAGTACCTTGTTCCGTGGATGATCATTGGTGTGGCAATGCTTGCCCTGGTTGTGTGGATTGCCTTTGGCCATAGCAAAAGTAAAAAAGACAGGAGCTGACGGATATGATAGCAGAAAAAATGATTCCTTTTGTTCAGAATAATTCTGCGATCCGTACTATGTTTGAGGAGGGGAATCGTCTGAAAAAACAGTACGGAGCAGATAAAGTATATGATTTCAGCCTGGGAAATCCCAGCGTTCCCGCGCCTGACTGTGTTCGGGAAGCCATTGTTGATCTGGCAAATAATGAGGATCCTGTAATTCTTCACGGGTATATGAATAACGCAGGATTTGAGGATGTGCGTGAAACCATTGCGCAGTCCCTGAACCGCCGTTTTGGGACAGATTTTTCTGCGAAAAACCTGATCATGACAGTGGGAGCTGCAAGCGGACTGAACGTGATTCTGAAAACAGTTTTGAATCCCGGTGAGGAAGTAATTGTTTTTGCACCATATTTTCTGGAATATGGTGCATATGTAAAAAATTATGACGGAAAGCTTGTGGAAATCTCTCCTGATACAGAAACCTTTCAGCCGGATCTGGAGGAACTGGAAAGAAAAATCACTGCAAACACAAGGGCAGTTATTGTAAACAGTCCCCATAATCCTACAGGTGTTATTTATTCGGAAGATACAATCAAGGCTCTGGCAGCCATTCTTGAGAAAAAGCAGAAGGAATATGGCAGTGTGATATATCTGATCTCTGATGAGCCTTATCGTGAGCTTGCCTATGACGGGGCAGAGGTTCCATACCTTACAAAATACTACAAAAACACTGTAGTAGGCTATTCTTACAGCAAATCTCTGTCTCTTCCAGGAGAAAGGATCGGATATCTGGTGATTCCCGATGACCTTGAGGACAGTGAAACAGTAATTGCAGCCGCAGGTATTGCCAATCGTATTCTGGGAAGTGTCAATGCGCCTTCCCTGATGCAGAAGGTGATTGCCCGCTGCGTGGACGCAGAAGTGGATGTGGCGGCCTATGATAAAAATCGTCTGGCTCTCTATAACGGGCTTACTGCCTGTGGTTTTCAGTGCATCAAACCGCAGGGGGCCTTTTATCTTTTTGTGAAATCACCGGTTGCTGATGAAAAGGAATTCTGTGAGGCAGGAAAAAAGTATAATATTCTTATGGTGCCGGGAAGCTCTTTTGCCTGTCCGGGATATGTGAGACTTGCCTACTGCGTTTCCTATGAGACGATTATCAATTCTCTTCCGGAATTTAAAAAGCTGGCAGCAGAGTTTTCCCTGACAGAGGAAAGCTAATGTCGGAAGGAGTAGTATACTCTTTTCACAGTCAGCTGTTTTTATGATGACAAAAAAGGAAATAATAACGTAAAAACGATAACAGGATTCTTTTTCCATAAAACAGGAAGAGAATCCTGTTTAAATTTTATCAATCTTTTTTCGGATAGTCAGCATTTTCTGATCCAGCGCACGGATGACGGCAGCGCACTGCTGAAGTTCCTCGTCGATAAACTGAGTTTCTTTTTTTCCACGCTTATAGCGGAGCTGATGATCCAGATTTGCCCAGTAATCCATGGCGGCAGTGCGGAGCTGAAGCTCTATTTTTATCCATTGGATATCTTCCTGAAAGGGGACTGCTGTTTCCAGGATCAGATGAAGGCTCTGGTAGCCGGAGGCTTTTGGCTCCTGTATGTAATCCTTGGTTTTCAGAATGCGGATATCTTTTTGCTTTTTGATCATCTGGGCAACCTGGTAGATATCGTCTACATAAGAGCAGATGGCTCTTACACCAATCAGGTCGTTTATTTTTTCAAGGGCAACATTAAAATTCAGTTCAAGCCCTTTTTTCTGCATTTTTTTATATACGCTGTCGTATTCCTTCAGCCGTCCGGTTTTCATCTGAATGACATTGCGCTGATATTTCATGGTAAGGATTGTATTAATAATATCAAGCTTTGCCAGCATAAGGCTGACGGCGCATTTTCCCTTTGTGCAGAATGTTTCAGATGTCAGTGCACGCCTTAACTGCTCTTTCTTTTTCAATTTCTTCTGTTCTTCCTCAATCTGTGCATAAATAAATTTCCAATGGTCTTTTACTGCAATACAACTGTTCATTACTTTACACTCCTTATAATAAATAGAAAAAAAGCCTGAGTTAATTTCGGGTAAAATATATCTGAAAGCCTGAGTGTCTGTCAGAATAACTGTTTGTGGCAGATATCAGACAGAAAAACAGTCCCCATCAACTAAGATATGCATTGGTATAAAAAAATATGACAGAAAATTTTTGTATATATTACACAAAAAAGGAGAGATTTAAGATTTATTTTTAAATATTTTTTTATTGAGATAAAGATTGACAAATGATTAACAAACTAATATAATAAAACCATCAAGATTGACAAATATTTAACGTTAATCAATTAACATAATTATTTGCCGCTCTATCAAAAGAAAGTAACAATCAAGAATATAAATGGATTAACAAGGAGGATTTCAAATGGCAAAGACAGAAACCCACATCCCGGCTGTGATCGACACTGCAGAGGCACTGGAAGCAAAAATGGCTGCGATGAAAGAAGCACAGAAACTTTTCGCCACCTATACACAGGAGCAGGTAGACAAAATCTTCAAGGCTGCGGCTACCGCTGCTGACAAAGCGCGTATTCCCCTTGCAAAAATGGCTGTTGAGGAAACAGGCATGGGCGTTGTGGAAGATAAGGTTATTAAGAACCACTACGCAGCAGAGTATATTTACAATGCTTATAAAAACACGAAAACCTGTGGCGTGATCGAAGACGATCCGGTTTATGGAATCAAAAAGATTGCAGAGCCGATTGGCCTGATCGCAGCAGTTATTCCTACAACAAATCCTACCTCCACAGCGATTTTTAAAACACTGATCGCATTAAAAACAAGAAACGCAATTATCATCAGCCCGCATCCTCGCGCAAAAGGCTGTACTATTGCTGCAGCAAAGCTTGTTCTTGAAGCAGCCGTAAAGGCAGGCGCTCCGGAGGGCATTATCGGATGGATCGATGTTCCAAGCCTTGAGCTTACCAACCTGGTTATGAAGGAAGCAGACATTATTCTTGCGACAGGTGGTCCGGGAATGGTTAAAGCTGCATATTCTTCCGGAAAGCCGGCTCTTGGCGTTGGCGCCGGAAATACACCGGTTATCATTGACGATACGGCAGATGTACGTCTGGCAGTAAACTCCATTATCCATTCAAAAACCTTTGACAATGGTATGATCTGCGCTTCCGAGCAGTCTGTTACTGTACTGGAAAGCGTATATAAGGCAGTAAAAGAAGAGTTTATTTACAGAGGCTGCTACTTCCTGAAAAAGGATGAGCTTGACAAGGTAAGAAAAACAATTATTATTAACGGCGCGCTGAATGCGAAGATCGTAGGTCAGAAAGCAGCAACAATCGCAGAAATGGCCGGTGTGACTGTTCCGGCTGAAACAAAGATCCTTATTGGCGAGGTTGAGTCTGTGGACATCAGCGAAGAATTTGCTCACGAAAAGCTTTCTCCGGTACTTGCCATGTATAAGGCAAAAACCTTTGACGAGGCTCTTGCAAAGGCTGAACAGCTGGTAGCTGACGGCGGATACGGACATACTTCTTCTCTTTATATCAATGTAAATGAGAAGGAAAAAATGGCAAAACATGCAGCAGCTATGAAAACCTGCCGTATTCTTGTAAATACACCATCCTCCCAGGGAGGAATCGGAGATCTTTATAACTTTAAGCTTGTTCCATCCCTTACTCTGGGCTGCGGCTCCTGGGGCGGAAACTCTGTTTCTGAAAACGTTGGAGTAAAGCATCTGATCAATATTAAAACTGTTGCAGAGAGGAGAGAGAACATGCTCTGGATGAGAACCCCGGAAAAGGTTTACTTCAAAAAAGGCTGTATGCCGGTTGCCCTTGATGAGCTGGGAACTGTTATGGGCAAAAAACGCTGCTTTATCGTAACCGACTCTTTCCTTTACAAAAACGGATATACAAAGGCAATCGAGGATAAACTGGATCAGATGGGCATTGTCCACACCTGTTTCTCTGATGTAGAGCCGGATCCGTCTCTTGCATCTGCAAAAGCCGGAGCAGCAGCAATGCGCGCCTTTGAGCCGGACTGCATTATCGCTCTTGGCGGTGGTTCTGCAATGGATGCCGGAAAAGTTATGTGGGTGCTTTATGAGAATCCTGACGCTGATTTTGACGATATGGCAATGGATTTCATGGATATCCGCAAGAGAATCTATACCTTCCCGAAAATGGGTAAAAAAGCTTACTTTGTAGCAATCCCAACATCTTCCGGTACAGGTTCCGAGGTAACTCCGTTTGCCATTATTACAGACAAAGAAACAGGAATCAAATGGCCTCTGGCAGACTATGAACTGATGCCGAACATGGCTATTGTTGATACAGACAACATGATGAGCGCTCCGAAAGGCCTGACCTGCGCTTCCGGTATTGACGTTATGACTCACGCGATCGAGGCATATGTTTCCGTAATGGCTTCTGACTATACAGACAGTCTTGCTCTGAAAGCAATCAAGCTGGTATTTGATTATCTTCCAAGAGCTTACAGAGACGGAAATGATGTGGAGGCAAGAGACCATATGGCAAACGCTTCCTGCATGGCTGGTATGGCTTTTGCAAACGCTTTCCTTGGAGTAAATCATTCTCTTGCTCATAAGCTTGGCGCTTTCCATCATATTCCTCACGGAATTGCAAATGCTCTGGTTCTCACAGATGTAATGCGTTATAATAGTGTTGAGGTACCGACAAAAATGGGAACATTCCCGCAGTATCAGTATCCGCACACACTTGCACGTTATGCAGAGATCGGACGTTTCGTAGGTCTTACAGGCAAAAATGATCAGGAAGTATTTGAAAAACTTCTTGAGAAGCTGGAAGAGCTGAAGAAGATCATTGAGATCAAGCCAACCATCAAAGATTATGGTGTAGATGAGAAATATTTCCTGGATACTCTGGATGAGATGACTGAACAGGCGTTCAACGACCAGTGTACAGGAGCGAACCCGAGATATCCGTTAATGGCTGAGCTGAAGGAAATCTATCTGAAAGCATACTACGGAAAAGAGTCCAAATAAGAAAAGGGAGGGTATTTACCATGAAGCTGAAAGACAAAAAGGTATTTTTGACACGTCCATATAAAGTTGTCTACAAAGATGGAGACCGTATTATCAAGGTATTTACCAAAGAGCACGGAAAGGCAAATGTCTTTAATGAGGCTCTCTGCCAGGCTCGCGTAGAGGAAAGCGGACTGGATATCCCGAAGGTTCTGGAGGTAACTGAGATCGATGGCGAGTGGGCCATTGTGATCGAATATGCAGAAGGCAAAACTCTGGAACAGCTGATGAACGAGAATCCGGATAAGCTTGAGGAATACATGGAGAAATTTGTGGATCTTCAGCTTTCCATGCATGAGAAAAAAGCTCCGCGTCTTACGCTCCAGAAGGACAAATTTGCCCGCAAGATTGAGAGCATGAAAGATAAGCTGGATGCTACTGTCCGCTACGAGCTGCTGACAAGACTGGATTCCATGCCAAACCACACCAAGCTCTGCCATGGGGATTTTAACCCAAGCAACGTGATCGTTGCAGAGGATGGAACTATGAAGATCGTAGACTGGTCCCATGCAACTCAGGGAAATGCCAGCGGCGATGCAGCCATTACTTATCTGGAATTTGCTCTGAAGGATGAAAAAATGGCTGACCTGTACTTGAAGCTTTTCTGCAGGAAGAGCGATACCGCAAAGCAGTATGTACAGAAATGGCTTCCGATTGCGGCGGCAGCCCAGCTTACCAAAGATGTAAAAGAGGAAGAAGAGTTCCTGCTTCGCTGGACAGACATCATTGATTTCCAGTAAAATTTATAGAAAAACCATTTGAAACAAATCCCTTTATTATTTATAAAATCCCCGGGCCGACTGTGTCGGTTTCGGGGATTTTGGACTTCCGCAGTCCGGCATTGGCACATTCTTGGAACTGTGGTAGAATAGAAATAATAAAGTGACAAATTAAAAATTGCAGTACATGAATAAAATACAAGTGTTATTTAACAGTCTTCCGCAGGAGTATTTTGGATAGACAGGGGGGGATTTGATGGCAAAAATGACAGTATACCATGGTGGGTTTATGCCGGTAGAGCATCCGGAAATCCGTATCGGGAGGAATACGAAAGATTTTGGAACAGGATTTTATTGTACAATTATAAAAGAGCAGGCACAACGGTGGGCGAAACGATATGATACTAAAGTTGTGTCTATATATGAGGTACGTTTGAATTCAAATTTACGGATAAAAGACTTCAAAGATATGACGGATGAATGGTTGGATTTTATAATTGACTGCAGGAGTGGAAAACCTCATGATTATGATATTGTAATCGGGGCAATGGCAAATGATCAGATTTATAATTATGTATCCGATTATATGGAAGGGGCTATTACCAGAGAACAATTCTGGATATTGGCAAAATTTAAATATCCAACACATCAGATTAATTTTTGTACAAATGAGGCACTGAAATGTCTGGAATATAGAGGGGCTGAGGAGGTGTTGTAATGACGGAAAATAATGGAAGAGAAGCGGCAAAAGATAACGATTTATTTTTTACCTGCAGCCTGATTGATTATATTGCCAGAAAAACTCAAAATACGCGGGCAGATGTCGTAAATATGTTAGGGGCAGAAAAAGTTGAAAAAATTTACGATTTAGCAGACATATACCATAGTGATAATATAGAACGTGTCAGTGATGATTTTATACGGGAAGCAGGTATTAGAAACGGTGAATTTGATAATGTAAAAGAGTGTAATTATGCAATTCCATCACATTGGGATATTGGAAAAGTGTATAAAAGATTGATAAAAGCTGTAGCTGAGCACGAAAAAATCGGAATTATTGAAGCATTGTTTAAGGTATACAATTCATTTCTAAGTACTAAGATTGATGATTATAACAGCAGTATGTATTACGAGAATCCAGCTTATTTACTGGAGTGTTACCTGGAAAGTAGAGTTATTTAAGAAAAATGCAAAAATATTAGATACTGGATACCAGGTTTCGAAAGAAATTGCATTTGCAAAAGTAAAGAAAAGGAAGTTATTTTTCATTCGGCGCATAAAGAAAATTAATTTTCCGTTTTTGCCAGAAATAGTTGTTATCTACATAAGACATATTTAGAAAATTAAAATAATAAGGTTATCGGGAAATAAATGAATATGAGAGACTGGTAACCTGTGACGAACGTTTCATGGGCTATAAAGAATTCGTGTTGTATGCAATCGGAAGAAACATAAGAATCTCCTATGGAAGATCAGATATAAAAACACTGATTCCTACAGGAGATTTTTATTTTAAGATTTAGAGGCTAAAAAAAGGTATTTACAGACAGGCTCATTTTTTATGAAAAATAAAAAGAAAATGCAACACAACATGAAAAAATACGTCTAATATAATATACGGGAGTAAATGAACAGGAGGCGTGTATGGAAGATACGGATATCATTGAGTTATTTTTAAACAGATCTGAAGAAGCAATTCGTCAGACTGACATAAAGTATTCAAAGCTCTGTTTTGGAATCGCATGGAATATTTTATTGAATAAAGAGGATTCAGAGGAATGTGTAAACGATACCTGGTTAATAACGTGGAATGAGATTCCACCTAAAATCCCGAAAATCCTATCTGCATTTCTGGGGAAGATAACTCGAAATCAGGCAATCGACTGTTTACGGAGAAAAAATGCGTTTAAAAGACCAGACTCTCATATGGCAGATATCAATGGTGAATTGGAAAGACTTGAAGAAACGGTACAGTATTCTCTGGAACATAATATAAAACGTCAGGAGATCTTAGATGTTCTGGATGAATTTTTAAAAGGATTAAAAGAAGAAGACAGGGATATTTTTGTGCGGCGTTATTGGTATATGGATGATATTAAAGAAATTTCCAAAAGACATTCTGTTTCGGAAAGCAAGGTGAAATCAAGTCTGTTTCGCAGCAGAAAAAAATTATGGAAAAAGGCAGGTGATCTTTTATGAAGAACAATTATACCTTTCTGGAATTATTTGGGGATATTGATGAAAAATTTATTTATGAGGCTTCTCGGCCATGGAAAAAACAGGTAATCATAAAATACAGGTTATTAAAGACTGCAGTAGCGGGATTTATATTATTATTTTTGGCAGCAGGTACTATGACACATCAGGAAGAGGTAAAAGCAGCATGGAAACAGTTTACTTCATGGATTGGAACGGCACTGGGACTTTCTGAGGATGTCAGCAGCTATACAGATGTGATAGGGAAAACAATAACCAGAAAGGGAATTTCGGTTACTATTCATGAAGTGGCAGCAGATAAAAATGATTTATGGGTGGCTTTTTCTGTTACTTCTGATTCAGAAAAAACAGAAGAACCAGTTTTGCTGACAGACGTGCTTATTAATAAACAGGAAATACAATTGAGCGAAAGCTATCCCGTGCTTTTAGAAAATGGGGAGATGCAGGGAGAGGTTTCTCATTATACGATAGAAGACAATATTTTTGCCAATGAGGAAGCAGATGTAACAATAAGTGTGCATACAGCTTCGCCGGAGGAGATACAAAAAATAGATGAAAGTTCAAAGTCAGACGAGTATGTTTTTGAATTTAAAACAGATTTAAAAGAATTGGAGGCAAATACTGAAATAATTAATATAGATCAACAGATTAAAATAAATGAAAATCAGAATCTTACGGTTTCTCAAATGCGGCTAAATGATTTTACAAGTACGATTTCAGGAAAGATGACAGATTTGGGAGAGTATGATGAATATTATTTGATAGGAGAAGACAATCTGGGCAATTCTGTTTGTTACCGGCTTGCAGATTATAATAAACCAGAAATACTGTTTCAACAGGACAGAGTTTTCGAAAGATATACAGGCATTTCTCCAAATGCAGGATCTGTAACCCTTCAGTTATATGTTGATAAATATAAAAATAAAGATATTGAAAACAAATATTTTTATACAACAGGAGAAGAGGACACATATGGAGAAGGAACAGGAAGTGTGTATGAGGGAGATGCGGATTTAACACAGATATATTGTCCATTGGGTAATAAAATAGAAATAAAAATTCGATAACAGGACAATAAATCAGCCGCCCACTACTCGCAATAGTGAACGGCTGTGTAAAACAGTTATCATAATTAATTGAGGGTAGGCCGTGTGTTTCTGGCTTTCCCTTTTTCTATTATCAATAGAACGCATCTGTTAGAATAACACAAGAGCTTTATCCCTCTGTCAAAATTTCATTTTAGGTTCTTTGCCTTTGACTTTTATATGATAGATCAGTTTTTCTTAAATCCTGCGCGTTTTCTTTCTCTTGGGTCAAGAATTCTCTTACGGATGCGAAGGCTTGTAGGAGTTATCTCCAGAAGCTCATCCTGGTCGATAAATTCAATGGCCTGCTCAAGGCTTAATACTTTAGGCGGTGTCAGTTTCAGAGCCTCGTCAGCGGAGGAGGAACGGGTGTTGGTCAGATGCTTGGTCTTGCATACGTTCAGCTCGATATCTTCAGCCTTTCCGTTCTGGCCGATGACCATGCCGCTGTAAACCTTTGCTCCCGGTCCGATGAAGAGTACGCCTCGTTCCTGAGCGGAGAAAAGTCCGTAGGTAACTGCTTCGCCTGCTTCAAATGCGATCAGGGAGCCCTGTTTGCGGTACTGGAAGTCTCCCTTGTACGGGGAATAGCCGTCGAACATGGTATTCAGGATTCCGGTTCCTTTTGTGGAAGTCATAAATTCGCTGCGGAAACCGATCAGTCCCCGGGAAGGAATGTGGAACTCCAGACGGACAGAGCCGTCGCTGGCAGTGCTCATCCCCTGAAGCTCGCCTTTACGCTCGCTCAGCTTCTGGATCACAGTACCGGAAAATTCATCCGGAACGTCCACATATGCGATTTCCATTGGCTCCATCTTTTTGCCGCGCTCATCAAAATGATAAAGGACTTCAGGCTTGCTGACTGCGAATTCATAGCCTTCGCGGCGCATGTTTTCGATCAGGACAGAAAGATGAAGCTCACCGCGTCCGGAAACCTTAAAGCACTCAGTTGACTCGGTATCCTCCACACGAAGGCTTACGTCAGTGTTCAGCTCTCTGTAAAGACGGTCGCGGAGATGACGGGAAGTAATATATTTTCCTTCCTGGCCTGCAAGCGGGCTGTCGTTTACCAGGAAATTCATGGAAATCGTAGGCTCGGAAATTTTCTGGAAAGGAATGGCCTCCGGATTTTCACCGCCGCACAGGGTATCGCCGATATGGATGTCTGCAATACCGGAAACAGCTACAATGGAACCGATAGAAGCCTCTTTGACTTCAATCTTATTTAATCCGTCAAATTCATAAAGCTTGCTGATCTTTACTTTCTGACGTTTATCCAGATCATGATGATTCAGGAGGGTAAGCTCCTGGTTCACGGCAATTCTGCCGTTTTCTACTTTACCGACACCAATTCGTCCCACATATTCATTGTAGTCGATGGTGCTGATCAGAACCTGTGTATCTGCATCCGGGTCGCCTTCCGGAGCAGGAATGTATTTAAGAATAGTTTCAAAGAGAGGAGCCATATTTTCCGGTGTATCGGAAAGATCAAGAACTGCATGTCCTGCCTTTGCGGATGCATACAGGAACGGACAGTCAAGCTGCTCGTCAGAAGCCTCCAGATCCATGAGAAGCTCAAGAACTTCATCAATTACTTCGTCAGGGCGGGCCTCGGGACGGTCGATCTTATTAATGCAGACAATTACGTGAAGGTTAAGCTCCAGAGCTTTTTTAAGAACGAATTTTGTCTGAGGCATAGCGCCTTCAAAGGCATCTACAAGAAGAATTACGCCGTCTACCATTTTCAGTACACGCTCTACCTCTCCGCCGAAATCAGCGTGTCCGGGAGTGTCGATGATATTGATTTTTACGCCTTTATAATGGACAGCAGTGTTTTTGGACAAAATAGTGATACCACGTTCACGTTCGATATCATTGGAGTCCATGACACGTTCCTGTACTTCCTGATTTTCACGGAAAACACCGCTTTGTTTCAGAAGCTGATCCACCAGAGTGGTTTTGCCATGGTCTACATGGGCGATAATGGCAACATTGCGTACATCTTCGCGTTTGGTCTTCATAAAATTTGAAATCCTTTCTTTTTTCTTCTATATTAATGTGTTTTTTATTCATGGTACGACATTTCAGTTTACCACATTTTTCGCAGATTACAAGGCATTCAAAAAAATTTTTTAAGATTTTGGTTCTAAACTTCCGGGCAGGTACATAGGCTAATATAGACAAAATACCCAAAGAGGAAGGAGAACTATATTATGGCAGACAAAATTATTGAAAACAATCAGGTATCAATCATGGGGAAAATTGATACGGGCTTTACTTTCAGTCATCAGGTATTTGGAGAGGGCTTTTATGTGATGGATCTGATCGTAAAGAGACTCAGTGATTCAGAGGACAGGATTCCGGTCATGGTATCCGAAAGACTTCTGGATGTAACGCAGGATTACGTGGGAGAGTATATAGAAATCCACGGTCAGTTCCGGTCCTATAACCGCCACGAGGAAAAACACAACCGTCTGGTACTTTCTGTTTTTGCAAGGGAGGTAAGATTTGTAGAGGAAGAGGACGACTCAGTTCCCGTAAATCAGATCTTTCTGGACGGATATATCTGTAAACCGCCGGTTTACCGCAAAACTCCGCTGGGAAGAGAAATTGCGGATCTTCTGATGGCTGTAAACCGTCCTTATGGAAAATCTGATTACATACCCTGTATCTGCTGGGGAAGAAACGCCCGGTATGCCTCTGCTTTTGCTGTTGGGGGACATGTTCTGATCTGGGGCCGTATCCAGAGCCGGGAATATGTAAAAAAACTGGGTGAGAACCAGGCAGAAAAAAGAATCGCCTATGAAGTTTCAGTAAGCAAGCTGGAATACATGGAGTAGAGCCCGAAACATGCATTGCCTCATTCAGGCGGCTGTATTATTTCTGCACATAAGCAGATGAATGGGGCAAATATATGGGCGGCGCCTGGTATCGAGTGGTTCTGTGGGAATAGAAAATGCAAGAATATATGCCTGGCTGAACAAAACCCCTGACGGATTCATACACCGGCAGGGGCTTGTTTCATCTGTTATTCAGCTGGAAATTCAGGCCTGCCTTACAACAGTCTTTTTAAAGCTGCGGAAAACGCCTGTCTGTTCGATCAGTCTGGTAATCGTGAAAAAGATAAAGGAGTCAATTGGCCACATGATCAGATTTTTTACTGCGCGTGCAGGCAGAATTGCAAGGAAACCTTTGCCGTACAGCATGTCAAGCCACAGAGTGTTCAGAACTACATTGACAACAAGAACCACTACCAGCTTGGCGATCAGAACTCTTTTCAGAGTCAGCTTCTGACGGTAATAAAAGCATCCGTAAATAAAGGCTGCGAGCATTGCGTTAAACGTAAAGCCAAAGAAAAAGGCTCCGTCAGGTTTCATGAAATATTTTACAAGATCCAGAATTCCTGCAAATAAGCCTCCGGTAATGGGACCAAACAGATAGTCAACAATCTGGTTTGGAATACCGGAAAATCCGATTTTGATATACGGACCCAGATTAATGGATGCCACTGAATTCAGGATCAGTGCAAGTGCCGCAAACATTGCGCACATGGCAAGAGCAGGCACACTCTTCAGCTCTTTGGCTGAAGAAAGAAACATGTTTTTGTTTTTTTCCATAAAAAAATTACCTCCCTTCGCAGATATCTGACCACAATAGGAGATAACCAAAAATATTTACCCTCTGTTGCAGCGAGATGCAACCCATATACCGCAAGATTTCTCTTTTCGTCCTTCCGGCAACTCTCTATCCGGATGGCACTTTACGCATATGAATTTACTCTGCATGTCTTTTATGGGTTTATTATATACTATTTTATTACGGCACGCAATAAAAACAGAGCATTTTTCGACATTTTAGTATAGGCAGATTATTTTCACCGATTAGAAGGCTTCTGAATACTGACAGAGGACGGAAAAGCTTGCAATTTCAGGCGAACTGAGGTAAGATAAGGACATTGAAAAAGATGCAGTTTCATCAATATTAAGAGGAATTGTCATGAAAAAAGAATTAACAGAAGTATACTGCGGAAGCGCAAAGGGAAAGACGACACTGGCTCTGGGGCACAGTCTTCGTGCGGCTGCTGAGGGAAAGAGCGTTATTATCATTCAGTTTCTGAAGGGAAAAGAAACACGTTCTGTTGATTTTCTGGAGCAGTTGGATGATCTGGATATCAAGATCTTCCGCTTTGAAAAAAGGGACTGCTGCTATGATGATCTGAGTGATGAGGAAAAGGCAGAAGAACGTTCTAATATTTTAAATGGATTGAATTTTGCCAGAAAAGTAGTTGTGACCCAGGAATGTGATTTCCTTTTGCTGGATGAAATCCTTGGTGTCATGGAACAGGGAATTGTTTCTGTGGAAACAGTTGCAGACATTCTCAGGCAGAAAGACGAAAGTATGCAGATTGTTATGACCGGTTCGAATCTGCCGGAAGGATTGAGACCCTATGTAGACACAGTGATAAGGCTCACTGAGGATATGGTCGGAAATGATTCAGAGCAACAGTAAAATCCGTGATTCGGGAAGACTGTGATTTGCATAATATAGTACAGAAGAATAAAAGGAGGAACTTATATGGCAATTTTTAAGGGCGCAGGCGTTGCTATTATCACCCCGATGCATGAAGACGGGAGTGTAAATTATGAAAAACTGGAGGAAATTCTGGAGTTTCAGATTGCTAACAGTACGGATGCTGTCATTATCTGTGGAACAACCGGCGAATCATCTACAATGACTCACGGAGAACATCTGAAAACTATCAAATTTGCAGTGGATAAGGTGGCAAAACGTGTTCCTGTGATTGCAGGTACAGGCTCCAACTGTACAGAAACTGCAATTATGATGTCAAAGGAGGCTGCTTCCTATGGTGTGGATGCGCTTCTGGTTGTAACTCCTTATTATAATAAAGCTACACAGAAAGGTCTGATCGCTCATTATACAGCGATTGCCAATGCCGTTCCGGAAACACCGATCATTATGTACAATGTGCCAAGTCGCACCGGCTGTAACCTTCAGCCGGCTACCGTAGCCGCACTTGTAAAAAATGTAAAAAATATTGTTGGAATCAAGGCTGCCAGCGGAGATCTTTCTCAGATTGCAAAAATGATGTCTATGGCGGGAGAGGATCTGGAGCTTTATTCCGGAAATGACGACCAGATTCTTCCGATTATGTCTCTGGGCGGACTTGGAGTTATTTCTGTTCTGTCAAATGTTGCTCCGAAGCAGACACATGATATTGTTATGAAATTCATGGAAGGAGATACCAGAGAGGCGGCAAGACTTCAGCTTGAAGCAATTCCGCTGATCAATGCACTTTTCTGTGAGGTAAATCCGATTCCGGTTAAAACAGCCATGAACATGATGGGTATGGAAGTAGGTCCTCTTCGTATGCCTCTCTGCGAAATGGAGGAGAGCAACAAAGAAACTCTTGCAAAAGCAATGAAGGATTATGGTCTTAAACTTGCATAAACAAGAAGCCGGATCAAATTCAGATGCCTGCCAGTTTACAGGCAATAAAGCAGATATGATTTTACACATATCTGGATGTGTGCATACAGGCACACAGAGGAGGTAATTATGATAAAAATTATGATGCACGGATGCTGTGGCCATATGGGCCAGGTAATCTCAGAACTTGTGGAAAAGGATCCGGAGGCGGAGATCACTGTGGGAGTGGATATTGCGGATAAAGGTAATACTTCTTATCCGGTGTATACAGATCTTTCTGCCTGTCAGGAAGACGTGGATGTAGTGATTGATTTTTCTTCTGCAAAAGCAGTTGATGCGCTTCTTGATTATTGCGGAGAAAGGAAGCTTCCTCTGGTTCTGTGCACAACAGGGCTCAGTGAAGAGCAGCTGGCCAGGGTAGAAGAAACAGCAAAGAAAACAGCAGTGCTGAAATCAGCAAATATGTCTCTTGGAATCAATACCCTTCTGAAACTGATCCAGGAGGCGGCCAGGGTTCTGGCAACAGCCGGATTTGATATGGAGATTGTAGAACGCCATCACCGTCTGAAGCTGGATGCCCCAAGCGGAACTGCTCTTGCGCTGGCAGACAGTCTCAATGAAGCTATGGGCAATGAATATAAATATGTTTATGACCGCAGCCAGAAGAGAGAAATGCGCTCTGATAAAGAAATTGGTATCTCTGCTGTTCGGGGAGGAACAATCGTAGGAGAGCATGAGGTGATCTTTGCAGGTCCGGATGAAGTGATTGAATTTAAGCATACCGCATATTCAAAAGCTGTATTTGGAAAAGGCGCTGTTGAGGCAGCTAAATTCCTGGCAGGAAAGCCGGCAGGCCGTTATGATATGGCCGATGTGATCGAGGGTTAATAATCAGGGCAGGACAAGTGCTGAAAAGCAGTAGTCCTGCCTTTTTTGGAATTTTTTTCACGAATAAAACTGAAAAAATTACGCATATTACCTGTATGAGCTTTAAAATTCCAAGAAAAGGAGACAATCAGGATGAAAAACATCAAAAAGATCATTACAGGTATGATGCTTGTACTGGCATTAACTGCATTTACCGCCTGTGGAGAAAGAACAGACAATAATGCAGACGAAACAAACACAGCAAAAGATAACGTGATGGACAACGGAGACAGAGACAACAACATGGATAATAAGGATGCAGTTCCGGATGCTGACAGGACAGATGATAATAGGACAGATAACAATGGGACTTCTGCGGATACAGATACAAAGAATGACAATACTGCATCTGAAAATAACGCTGCTGATGACAACACTGTTGCAGGAGACAGAACAGATGATGTTGCGGACGGCACCATGGATCAGAGTACTGACAGAAATGATGATACCGTTTCCGGTGAGCTGGGAAACAGTGTAAAAGATCTCGGCGAGGGCGTGGGCAACGCAGTAGAAGATGTAGGTGACGCAGTGGGAAATGCGGCAGAGGGAAGGTAGCTTTTTATTTACTGGTAAAACAGTACGTTCTGTACAGGCCATTCCGGTGAATAAGAAACACTTCCACAGGATGCGGCCAGATGCCTGCGGAATATGACGGCTTACGGCAGTCTGCATCTGGTCTGCAGCTGCTGCCATACAGAGACATGCCGATACGGGACAGTATCTGTAGGAGCATGTCCTTACATAGAAACATATTACGTGCTGCAATATATTCTGTAAAAGACAGGAAGTACAGGATATGTGCAGGGATAAAGGAGGATGAATCAGTGAAATTCCGTCCGTGTATTGACATACATAATGGTAAGGTGAAACAGATTGTTGGGGGAAGTCTGAGAGACACAGGCGATCAGGCAAGAGAGAATTTTGTGTCAGAGCAGGATGCTGCTTTTTATGCGGCGCTGTACAGAGATTCCGGATTACAGGGAGGCCATGTGATCCTTCTCAATCCGGAAGATTCACCCTATTTTCAGGAAACAAAAAAACAGGCGCTGAACGCTTTAAAAACCTATCCGGGAGGCCTTCAGATCGGCGGAGGGGTCTGCCCGGAAAATGCAGAGGATTATCTTGATGCAGGCGCAAGTCATGTGATTGTTACCTCCTATGTTTTCCGAAATGGAAGGCTGTCCTGGGAAAACCTGGAAAAAATAGAAAAAGAAACAGGAAAAGAGCATCTGGTACTTGATCTCAGCTGTCGGAAAAAGAACGGAGCTTACTACATCGTAACGGACAGATGGCAGAAATTTACAGATGTAAAGATAACTTTGGATACATTGAGGGAGCTTGGCGCCCACTGCGATGAATTTCTGATTCATGGCGTAGATGTAGAAGGAAAAGCCGGAGGAATTGAGGCAGAACTGGTAAAGCTGCTTGCAGAGTATGGAGAACGGTCAGTAACTTATGCGGGCGGTGTGGGAAGTATGGAGGACATTCGTACTCTTGAAATTTATGGAAAAGGAAAACTGGATGTAACGGTAGGAAGCGCTCTGGATCTTTTTGGCGGAAAGATACCGTTTGACAGTCTGAAAAAGCTTAAATAGGAACCAGAGTCAAAGCATGGAGGAATTATGTCAACAATAACAAAGAGAGCTCTTGCAGAAGCTCTGAAAAAAATGATGGAAAAGAAGCCTCTTTCCAAAATCACTGTGACAGACCTTGCAGAAGCCTGTGGGATTAACAGACACACTTTTTATTATCATTTCAGGGATATTTATGATCTGGTGGAGTGGATTTATTGCAGTGAGGTGGAAAGAGCCATTATGGGAGACGATCCTGCTGACAGCTGGGAAGAACGTTTTCGGAGGTTTTTTACCTATGCCCGGGAAAATAAAAAATTTATCATGAGTACTTACGCATCTGTTCAGAAAGATTATCTTCTGAGGTTTATGTATACATATATTGTTAAAATTATCAGTAATATTTTGGATGAGATGGCAGAGGGAATAACGGTTGCTCCCGAAAAACGAAAATTTATTACAGATTTTTATACCTATGCCTTTGAAGGAATTATTTTTTCATGGGTAAGAGACGGAATGGAGCAGGATCCCGAGGAATTGATAAAAATGCTGGGAGCTATAATCACAAGAGGGAATGAGGAAAATTCTCTTCTTCGTATTCTGGAAACCTGAATTTAATAAAGATACAGAGCTTTTTAGCCAGATAGAGGACAGTGGTAAAAAACTAAACACTGTCCTGTTTTTGTTTATGGAAAAAATAACACAGGAGAATATAATGTGTTTATGAACATAAGAAAAGATATGATTGACCATGCGCAGCAGGCGCTGTAAGGAGGAGTTTTCAGATGAACAGGGTAACACACGCAGCAGGAAGAAAGGTATTTTCCAGAATCGTAGATCATGAGCTTAGCCAGATCAGTAAGAACCGGGAACAGGCCTATGAAAAAATCCTTGATACTGCACAGAAGTATATGGATGAATTTGATCTGGGGATCAACTGGGAATATCTGAGGAGAGTAACTTTAAACCAGGGATATACCCTGAATACATATATTAATTCCATGGCTGATCAGCTGCATCCCAATGTGCTGAAGACAACTCTTCTGAATCTGGGATATGAAGCGTTTTATAATGGAACCAGGACAATCCGCGAAATGAGAAAGATCCATAACTGCAACATTCCCTGGATTATCTTAATGGATCCTACAAGTGCCTGTAACCTGCACTGTACCGGATGCTGGGCAGCGGAGTATGGAAATAAACTGAATCTGACCTTTGACGAAATGGATTCTGTGATCACGCAGGGAAAAGAACTGGGGATTTATTTTTATATGCTTACAGGCGGAGAGCCTCTTGTACGTAAAAAAGACGTGATTGCTCTCTGCAAAAAGCATAATGACTGTATTTTTCTGGCATATACCAATGGTACTCTTGTGGATGAGGAACTGTGCCGTCAGATGCAGGAGGCAGGAAATCTTTTTCTTGCGCTCAGTCTCGAAGGAAAACCGGAAGTTAATGATCTTCGCCGGGGCGAGGGTGTTTACGGAAAGGTTATGCATGCCATGGAGCTTCTGAAAGAAAACGGTCTTGTATTCGGAACCTCCATCTGTTATACAAGCCAGAATATTGAAAGTGTTACAAGCGATGAGTTTATTCAGATGCTGGTGGAAAAAGGCTGCCGGTATTCTCTGTATTTCCACTATATGCCGGTTGGAAACGAGGCTTCACCGGAACTGCTTCCCACAGTGGAGCAGAGAACATATATGCACCACAGAGTCAGGGAAATCCGCAATATGGAACATGGGCCGGGACTTTTTACCATGGACTTCCAGAATGACGGTGAGTTTGTAGGAGGCTGTATTGCAGGCGGAAGAAATTATTTTCATATTAATGCAAACGGAGACGCGGAACCCTGTGTATTTATCCATTATTCCAATGGAAATATCAGAGAAAATACAATTCTTGAGATACTGAAACAGCCGTTATTTATGGCTTACCACAACAATCAGCCGTTTAACGACAATATGCTTCGTCCATGTCCCATGCTGGAGAATCCTGAGATCCTTCAGAGGCTTGTAAAAGAATCCGGCGCACATTCCACAGATCTTCAGTCGCCGGAAACCCCGGAACATCTTTGCGGAAAATGCGTGGAATATGCAGCGAAATGGGCTCCGGAGGCAGAAAGGCTCTGGAAAGAGACACAGGAGAAGAAAGCTTCCAGATCCTTTTAAGAAAAAACTACATTTGGTGATTTGCAGCAGAAATAATGCTTTTAGTTTTTGCTGAAGAATAAAGAATACAGGTATCTTGAAATCCGAAATATCAGGATGGAAAAGAGCCTGTATTTTTTGCTTTATTTTGGTGGTTCCATTTTTCTGTGATTTGTATTAGAATAAATGATAATGAAGTCGTACAAACGCGGCAGCACATGATACAAGATACTGAATAAGGATTGGAGACATATATGAAGGTTGTAATTTTGGCAGGCGGATTTGGCACAAGGATCAGTGAGGAAAGCCACCTGAAACCGAAGCCCATGATCGAGATAGGTGAAAAGCCGATTTTGTGGCATATTATGAAAATGTATTCTCATTATGGATTTCATGAATTTGTAATCTGCTGCGGTTACAAACAGCATGTGATCAAGGAGTGGTTTGCAGATTATTATTTGCACAACAGTAATATTACCTTTGATTTTACTCAGGAAAACAAAATGATCGTTCACAATAATGTCCTGGAACCGTGGAAAGTAACACTGGTGGATACCGGACTGAATACGATGACCGGAGGCAGGATAAAAAGAGTCAGGGAATATCTGGACGGAGACACGTTTATGCTGACTTATGGGGATGGAGTTGCAGATATTGATCTGAAGGAACTTCTGGATTATCACAGATCCCATGGAAAAATGGCAACCATTACAGCAGCCCAGCCAGGAGGACGTTTTGGAATTCTGGATATCTGTGAAGATGGAACCATTACGAATTTTAAGGAAAAGAAAAAAGAGGACGGGGGCTGGATCAACGCCGGATTTATGGTTCTGGAACCGGAGATCATGGATCTTATTGAGGGTGACGATACTGTGTTTGAAAAGGAACCATTGGTGGAGGCAGCCAGAAGAGGAGAACTGAACGCTTACCGGCACAAGGGCTTCTGGCAGTGTATGGACACATTAAGAGAAAAGAATCTTCTGGAAGAGCTGTGGCAGAAGGGGCAGGCTCCCTGGAAGAGCTGGGAATAAGAAAAGAAAGGAGACAGGATATGAAGCGGGAGAAAGAAGCATGTCATTGCAAGAACATTACCTATGGTATGATTGAGGATGCGGTAAAATCAGGCGCATCTACCTACGAGGAAGTCCAGAAGCTTACCGGCTTCGGTACCGGATGCGGCAAGTGCAGAGATTTTATCCGTTGTCTGGTTCGCGATATAGTGGAGGAAAATCAGTAAAAAATAAGAAATGCAAAAAGAGTACAGACCACCTCAGTATCTGAGGAATCTGTACTCTTTATTATTTACCGGGAAAATTCATACCTTCTGTACTTATTTTCCTGAGAAAAATGCTCTGCTTTTATGCTTCTGCGCAGGGTGTGGAGGCTGTGAACCGATCCAGAATCCCGCTGCTGAATTTTTCAAAAAGCTGGCCGTAAACGGAACCCAGAATATTGTTCAGAATACGGAAAAGAATTGCTCCCGGAAGCCCCAGGATGGCTGTTGCGATCGCCATTGCGCCAAGCGAATTAAATACTGCCTGCCATTTATAGGAAGCAGAAAGTCCTACGCCCACACCTCCGATTATTCCAATATAAGGAAAAATAGAAGGGGAAAACAGAAGATAGAGGGCAAGAAAAACAACACCTCCGATAATATTTCCCGGAATACGTCCCTTTACCCGGCCTTTCAGATCATCCCGGAACGGCATAAGTACTGACATGGCTGCAATTCCGATCCACATGGTTCTGGGAATATGAAAAAGACCTCCCAGAAAGATCGCGGTAGATACGCCAAAGGTCACAGTCAGCTGCCAGCGTGTCCGGAGAGAATCAATACGGAATTCTTTTACAACATCAGAGAGAGTTCTTTTGTATGTTCTGCTGCGGTGATTTCTGTAAAAAACAATTCCCGTAAGAAGAGCGCCTGCGGCAATAGCTGCCAGTCTGAGAAGATAGTCCTTTCCTGTGGTGTCATAACCATAGAGAAGAAGATAACCAAGGACGATAGTGGAATGATTGGACATCATAATGTTGTGGCAGCCAAGGAGAAGAAGCACAAAGATGCAGGCTGCATTAATAAGAAGTTCGCCGAAGAGTCCGGCCATATTGGCAAGTCTTGGGCCAAAGGCCAGAATAGAAAAGATAATTGCCATAGAAGCAAGGGAGCCAGTCATCTTCATTCCAAAGTCTGCATTTCGGAAAACCATAACACAGAGGAGAATAATAACGCCTACGATACTGTTTTCATCTCCGAAAATTTTGCCGTATCCCATAACAAAGGCCACGCAAAATACCATGGTAATAAAAATCTTAAACAGATAAACAAGTGTGTGATGCAGCTTTTCACCGGAGGTTGCACAGCTTTTGATAAGTGATTTTGACCCCGCCTGATTTAACTGCAGTTCCTGATAAAATGTCATGAAAACGCTCCTTTCTGCTGAGTTATCGGGGAGGAATTATATCATCAGGAATAAGGTTTGTCAAATGATATTTTTATGTCCATTTTGTGAAAAAAGAAAATGTCCTGCGAATGTACAGCGGATATGGCTTTGAAGAAACTGTCATAATGATGCAGAGAATGAGATAAACAGAAAACTCCCGAAATCCATATACGGATCTCGGAAGTTGATTTTTAATAAATGCTCAGTATCATATAGATAAATCCTGCTGCCAGCATATCTACAGGAAGACCTCGGAAGGCCTTTCCGGTGCGGGCAAATTTTAAGGTCTGTTTTACAGAAAGGAACAGAACAACAGGAACAAGGATGATCCATAAGGTTCCGGGAAGACCGCCAAAGCTTTCCACTGTAAACGGGTGGAACAGGATAAAGGCGGGAATCGCCGGAAACAGGCTGTTCATTCCTTTGCAGTCTTTTTTCAGGATTCCGTTTGTAAATGCCAGTACAAGACCTGCTGCCAGGAAAGCGAAGATTGTCTGCTGGAAGGCCTTTGACTGGAAGGAGGCTGTCAGGAGTGTGTTTCCGAAAATACTTCCGGTTCCCATGAATTCACGGAAAATGGCAAGCAGGATCCACAGTCCCCAGGCAATGGCTGACTCCCAGAGGAGTTCGCCGTATTCAGCCTCTGTATTTCCTGAAAGAGCGTGTCTGGCGCACAGAAGTCCCACAAGAAATACCATGATCCAAAGCTCCGTTGTCAGCGCAGTTCCCAGAACCGCAAAGCCCACCAGAAAGGCTGAGGCGCAGACAGAGCCGGAGGCAATATATACACAGAGCTGAAGGCTCCATGCAGGAACAGCTTTTTCCAGGAGATTTTTCAGCAACTCTGCAAATACAGAGGTAAAAATCACCAGGATTCCGGCTGCAAAGGCTTCCTTCATTCCTGCGGAAAAAAGAATGATTCCCAGGGCAAAGGCTTCTGCCGGATATCTTAATTTCATAGTGATTCCTCCGTTTTCTTATTTAACTGTCTGTAAGAAGTTATATGCATCGTTGATTCCGTTTACGGCTGCAGTAGAAGATTTGGTAGCGCCGGAAACAGCGTCGATCTGAGTTCCCTCTCCTGATGCCGGAGCTTCTTCTTCTGCCGGAGCTTCTGTTGCCTCAGGCTCAGCAGCTTCGATACCGGAAGCCTGCTCCAGACACTGAGTTGCCAGATCAATAAATCCGTTTACAGAAATACTTACGCCTGTAACTGCGTCAGTTTTGCCTTCTGCGTCAGTGGTAAGGAAGGAAAGTGACTGGTTTTCAATGAGAGCTTCTGCAAGAGCTTCAGCCTGAGCCTTCCATGTGAGGCCGTCTTCAGTCATTGTGTATTCGCCGTTTTCGGACATAACGCTTTTTTTGGAACCGTCTTCGGTAACAGCATCCCAGTTTGCTTCTGTGATAGCGCCGTCTTTTACAGTAAGAGTAACAACTTCAGTAAAACCGTTGGAATCCGGCTCAGATGTTTTTGCCTCATAGGTACCGTCAGAAAGCTCAGCTCCTTCAAGGACTGTAAGATCTGTTTCTTCCTTTGCAGGCTCGGCTTCTGCGCTGCTGTCCTCAGAACCGGCAGAAACGTCCATTCCCGGAAGGAAAACAGGAGCTTCTGCGCCTTTGAACTGGTCAAGGAACTCCGGCTCTGTGATCTTGGAACCAAGTCCGTCAGTTTCTGACTGCTCAACTACCTGAACCTCTGTGATCCTGGATGCGGAGCTGTCAAAAGAAACGTCCATAACAATATCGCCTACATAACCTTTGGTGCGGACAGTTACCAGGTAGCCGTCTTCTGTTTTTCCGGCTTTTTCAATGTTTTCCGCGCCGCTTACATCAAATTCTTCCAGAGTTTCTGAGCTTTCACCGGAAGCGTCTCCGCCTGCGCTGAGAGCAAGAGATTTTGAGCCGATGA
>OLOF01000267.1_pt1 | contig 32167 bp, 30 predicted proteins | sample 1643121 | NCBI WGS metagenome assembly OLOF01 (sample SAMEA3136677, study PRJEB25190) | human gut metagenome | biome: human gut; feature: human-associated habitat; material: faeces | place: Austria | collected 2013
TTCAGGTGTTAGTGTCCTTACGGACGTGGGGGTTCAAGTCCCCCCCCTCGCACCAATTATCTTTACTTCTTTTCTTGTCTCTTCACTGTTTTATCACCCCTGATTCAAATTCATTATCATCAGCATGATGCCAGCAATAAGCGCCAGGCACGATGGTAGCAAAACGTAATGCCGTAACTGTTTGTGATACAGCATCACCGGCGTCAATACCAATCCCATCAGAATGACAATCCGCCATTGATCCGGCGATAAATCCGCATACATCAGCCCTGCAATCAGCAATCCCGGCAGCAACACTCCCCAGCCACTGCCCAGCGTACGTTGCAACATGGTTTCATCTCTTTCATTGATAATGATAACCAATATCATATGATAATTTTTATCATTTGCAAGCCAGAGAAATCCCTTGCTATCGGGTAAACCTATCGATAGGATTAGCAATCATTATCATTTAGATTACTATCACGATTATGGCCTATCGTTCCGCACCGCTCTATGAAGATGTTATCTGGCGAACGCATCTCCAGCCGCAGGATGCTGGGCTTGCACAAGCCGTGCGGGCGGCGATCGCCGAACATCGTGAACATTTGCTGGAGTTTATCCGCCTGGATGAACCCGCCCCACTTAACGCCATGACGCTGGCGCAATGGTCATCACCGAATGCGCTAAGTTCTCTACTCGCGGTCTATTCCGATCATATCTACCGCAACCAACCTTTGATGATCCGCGAAAACAAACCGCTGATCTCACTGTGGGCGCAATGGTATATCGGCCTGATGGTACCACCATTAATGCTGGCGCTGCTGACTCAGGAAAAAGCATTAGATGTGTCGCCGGAACACGTCCACGTTGAGTTTCACGAAACCGGACGCGCCGCCTGTTTCTGGGTCGATGTGTGTGAAGATAAAAACGCAACACTACATTCGCCGCAGCAGCGAATGGAAACGTTAATCAGCCAGGCGCTTGTTCCGGTTGTGCAGGCACTAGAAGCAACGGGAGAGATTAACGGCAAACTTATCTGGAGCAATACCGGTTATTTGATCAACTGGTATCTGACTGAGATGAAACAGCTGCTCGGCGAGGCGACGGTTGAATCGCTGCGCCATGCCCTCTTTTTTGAGAAAACGCTTACTACCGGTGAAGATAATCCACTCTGGCGTACCGTGGTGCTACGCGACGGCCTGCTGGTGCGCCGCACTTGCTGCCAGCGTTATCGCTTACCGGATGTGCAGCAATGTGACGATTGTACGCTGAAATGAAAACACTGCCGGGGAAGTAAACCCGGCATCATGCGGATTAATAAGGATGCAACACATTACTTGTTTCGCAATGCCGCATACATAACAGAATATCTGCGGCCTCCAACAACCCTGCATCAGAACTGACGCCCAGTTTCGACATCACATTAAATTTATGTGCACGGATCGTTTTGATATTGCGTTTAAGCTGCTCGGCAATTTGTGTCATTGAGTAGCCACGCGACATAAAGCGCAATATTTCTCTCTCCGTCGGGCTTAGCGTCCGGCTTTGGTTAATGTACCACTGATTGTTCAGTCGATCGGTCGCCTGACGTACACCATTTAATGACAAAAAGAGTTCCTGATGAAAAATCTCCAGCGTTGACGCTTTACTTAATACACCGTCCAGCGGTGATGGCGACAATGAACCAATCAGCCGAGCTTCAATATCATCATCCGCAATAACTAAACGCCGGGTACGCGGAAACTTAATCGCCAGTTCAGTCAGGCAGGATAATCCCTCTCTGCGCGCACTTCTCATGGCAGAAAAAGAAAAAATGACCGCCGCAAACGAGATCCGCGACATGGCATCCTGAAATGACTCCTGACTGGTATAGGTATGGAGCTTATAAGGGTTACCCGCAAACTTTCTGAATAAACTCTCAATACCGATACGACTCATGACGCATTTTTCTATGAGTGCGACATTTCTCTTCTTAATTCGGCTGTGTTCCATTCTGCGGCATCTCCATAAACAGAAGGCAAGTTAAGTTCTCTTGCACCCTGCGCGCTATTTATCCATGCATACATTTCAGCGTTGCTGTGAATTGCCAGTCGACGCATCGCACTGTTTTTTTGGGCGCTAATAGTTTTATTACTTTTCTTAAGCAATGAAGCTATCTGGTTGATGCCCCATCCTTTACCTAATAGCCGCAGTACCTTGCGCTCTGAAAGAGTGAGAATGACGGAGCGATAGCTAAAATTATGAGTTTCAGTCATTGCCGGAGAGGTCAGCATGGCGCTGATACGCTCTGAGTGCGTATTGCCGGAACGTACGGTCTTGACCAGATTCTCAATGGGTTCAACATCAGACAATAATGTCGCCGTAGGGCACATGAGCAATTCTACTGCCTGGGAATACCAGGAGCGTGACACCATGAAAACCCAGTGAATTTCCCGATATTGTGAGATTAAAGAGTAATAATGCTCACAAACAGAACGTGGCTCTTCACTTTCACTGGCTAAATCAGCAATGACTAATCCGGAACGACGTAATTGTAATAAGGTAAGGTCCTCCGCAGAGGCGCTGGATATTATTTCATATTCAGGGAAGTGAGTCCTCATGACCTCTTTTAATCCTGCTTGCATAACAGGTATTTTACTGATAACAATTCCATTTTTGCAGCATCCTGGCAACATATTTCCTCCACATCCACTGTCTAAAAATCATGATGGCTTATTCAAGGTATTCATTCCTTAAATATTTCCAGCAAATTAATAGATTAAGCGAATAAATTATCCTTAGCATTCACTTTCATATCAGCATACTCCTGCTGCACAACAACTCCACTGCATGTGTCAGAAGGTTAGCATCAAATGATAACCTGGTGAAATAGCCTGGAGACATTTAAAATATCTACATTAAGTTGTTAGAAATACTTAATGAAAAACAGAAATCTCATTCATTTAATTTATAATTAAATGATATCTCTTCCCGCAAAATGCGGGAATCACACAATCAATATTTATTCAATAAAATCTGATGGTTTTAACTTGTTAACATTAAAAAACGCGCCCAGCTATCTATTAGCCTGACTCGTAAAGGCCAAATAACAAATTCATTATAGTGATAATATTCATGCGATAGTTTGTTTACGGCGAGAGATAATTCGCTTTTTATCACCGAGCATCTCCCGATAACCAGGATTAATCAGCGCAATTTTGATCTTAACCTACCGCAAAACAACCGTGCTTCATGATACAAATGGATTCTCATTATCTGAACAATACGCATCACGTCTATGACAAAGGGCGAGTTATGCAAACTGAGCAACAGCGAGCCGTAACACGGCTTTGTATCCAGTGTGGATTATTTCTTTTGCAACATGGTGCGGAAAGCGCGTTGGTTGATGAACTTTCCTCACGACTGGGTCGGGCGTTGGGAATGGACAGCGTCGAAAGTTCTATCTCTTCGAACGCCATCGTGCTGACAACCATTAAAGATGGGCAATGCCTGACATCGACACGTAAAAATCACGATCGCGGCATTAATATGCATGTGGTGACTGAAGTCCAGCACATTGTGATTCTGGCGGAGCATCATCTGCTGGATTACAAAGGCGTAGAGAAACGATTTAGCCAAATTCAGCCATTACGTTACCCAAGATGGCTGGTAGCCTTAATGGTTGGCCTTTCCTGCGCCTGTTTCTGTAAACTCAATAAAGGTGGCTGGGATGGTGCCGTCATCACCTTCCTGGCCAGTACGGCCGCGATGTATATCCGCCAGCTACTGGCACAACGTCATCTTCATCCACAGATCAACTTTTGCCTCACCGCTTTCGCCGCCACCACCATTTCCGGATTGCTTTTGCAACTTCCCACTTTCAGCAATACCCCCACCATTGCGATGGCCGCCAGCGTTCTGCTGCTGGTGCCGGGCTTTCCGTTGATAAATGCCGTCGCCGATATGTTTAAAGGCCACATCAATACCGGACTGGCACGCTGGGCAATCGCCAGTCTGCTGACACTGGCTACCTGTGTCGGCGTAGTAATGGCACTGACGATTTGGGGGCTACGCGGATGGGTGTGATCGAATTTCTGTTAGCGTTGGCGCAGGATATGATCCTCGCCGCCATTCCTGCGGTCGGCTTTGCGATGGTGTTCAACGTTCCCGTTCGAGCGTTACGCTGGTGTGCGCTGCTTGGTGCGATAGGTCATGGTTCCCGAATGATCTTAATGACCAGCGGGCTGAATATTGAATGGTCAACCTTTATGGCCTCTATGCTGGTCGGCACCATTGGTATTCAATGGTCGCGCTGGTATCTGGCGCATCCGAAAGTGTTTACCGTGGCGGCTGTTATCCCTATGTTCCCCGGCATATCAGCTTATACCGCAATGATTTCGGCGGTAAAAATCAGCCAGCTAGGTTACAGCGAACCGTTGATGATTACCCTGTTAACCAACTTTCTTACAGCTTCATCGATTGTTGGTGCGTTATCCATCGGTCTTTCCATTCCTGGATTATGGTTGTACCGCAAGCGCCCTCGCGTATAAAATTGCCTCACTTAAAGCACGCGGATGAGAGACAGCCTCCTCTCCTCCGTGTGTTACTATAAAAGTTATCTCCCTTCTCGTTCATCGTTCCATATTTGAGAAACAGTATGTCTTCCAGAGTTTTGACCCCGGACGTCGTTGGTATTGACGCCCTGGTACACGATCACCAAACCGTTCTGGCAAAAGCTGAAGGCGGTGTGGTTGCCGTATTTGCTAACAATGCCCCGGCGTTTTATGCCATCACGCCTGCACGCCTGGCTGAACTGCTGGCGCTGGAAGAAAAGCTGGCGCGTCCGGGAAGTGACGTGGCCCTGGACGATCAACTCTATCAGGAACCGCAAACCGCTCCCGTTGCCGTACCCATGGGGAAATTTGCCATGTATCCGGACTGGCAACCCGATGCCGACTTTATCCGCCTGGCGGCGCTATGGGGCGTGGCACTAAGAGAGCCGGTGACCGCCGAAGAACTGGCGTCATTCATTGCCTACTGGCAGGCGGAAGGCAAAGTCTTTCACCATGTGCAGTGGCAACAAAAACTGGCGCGCAGCCTGCAAATCGGTCGTGCCAGCAACGGCGGACTGCCGAAACGAGATGTGAATACGGTCAGTGAACCTGACAGCCAAATTCCACCAGGATTCAGAGGGTAACGATGAAAAACGTTGGCGACCTGATGCAACGCCTGCAAAAAATGATGCCTGCCCATATCAAACCTGCTTTCAAAACGGGTGAAGAACTACTGGCCTGGCAGAAAGAACAAGGGGCGATCCGCTCCGCCGCTCTCGAACGTGAAAATCGGGCGATGAAAATGCAGCGCACCTTTAACCGCTCCGGTATTCGTCCACTGCATCAGAACTGCTCCTTTGAGAACTATCGCGTTGAGTGTGAAGGGCAAATGAATGCGTTAAGCAAAGCGCGCCAGTATGTCGAAGAGTTTGACGGCAACATCGCCAGCTTCATCTTTTCTGGCAAGCCAGGAACCGGCAAAAACCATCTGGCGGCGGCAATCTGCAACGAGCTGCTGCTACGCGGTAAATCCGTATTGATCATCACCGTGGCCGATATTATGTCGGCGATGAAAGATACCTTCAGGAATAGCGGTACCAGCGAAGAACAGCTGCTTAACGATCTGAGTAACGTTGATCTGCTAGTGATCGATGAGATCGGCGTGCAGACCGAATCGAAATACGAAAAAGTGATCATCAACCAGATCGTCGATCGCCGCTCTTCTTCCAAACGCCCAACCGGGATGCTGACCAACAGCAATATGGAAGAGATGACCAAGTTGCTGGGCGAACGCGTGATGGACCGTATGCGCCTGGGTAACAGTTTGTGGGTGATCTTCAACTGGGATAGCTACCGTAGCCGTGTAACAGGTAAAGAGTATTAATCCCCGTTTCTGGCGGTATACTGCGACACAATTCAACCTTGAGTAATGATGATGAAAACTATTAAACATCTTCTGTGCTGTGCCATTGCCGCCAGCGCATTAATTTCCACCGGGGTGCATGCTGCGTCCTGGAAAGATGCGCTCTCCAGCGCCGCCAGCGAACTTGGCAACCAAAACAACACGACACAGGAAGGCGGTTGGTCGCTCGCGTCATTAACTAACTTGCTTAGCAGCGGGAACCAGGCCTTAAGCGCAGATAACATGAACAACGCCGCAGGCATTCTGCAATACTGCGCGAAGCAAAAGCTGGCTTCGGTAACCGATGCCGAAAACATCAAGAATCAGGTACTGGAAAAACTGGGCCTGAACAGTGAAGAGCAAAAAGAAGACACCAACTATCTGGATGGCATTCAGGGTTTGCTGAAAACCAAAGATGGTCAGCAACTCAATCTGGATAATATTGGAACGACTCCGCTGGCAGAAAAGGTGAAAACCAAAGCCTGCGATCTGGTGTTAAAGCAGGGGCTGAACTTCATTTCCTGAACCGCGAAACGCCGCGTTTTAGCTGTTACCCGGCTGACGCGGCTCTCTCCTGCCCTTTTCCCTGCTCCTGGACGGTTTTACCCCTGTTACACGGGAAGCGATCGCGATCAAAAAAGTCTGTTTATAAACTAATTCCTAACAACGTCGCATTTTTTTGACACTAGAATTGCAGCAATATGGCGACGCCATTACATTGTGCTTCTCAAAAAGCTTAAACATTGGCTAAACGGCCCGGTTTAGTGAGGATCGCCCGTTGTCAGAACTACTCTCTTTCGCCCTTTTTCTCGCCTCTGTGCTGATTTACGCATGGAAAGCGGGACGTAACACCTGGTGGTTTGCGGCCACATTAACGGTACTGGGGCTATTTGTCGTTTTAAATATCACCCTGTTTGCCAGCGACTATTTTACTGGCGATGGTATTAACGACGCGGTTCTCTATACCTTAACCAACAGCCTGACCGGTGCTGGCGTCAGCAAATACATCCTGCCGGGTATCGGCATTGTGCTGGGGCTGACGGCGGTGTTCGGTGCGCTGGGCTGGATCCTGCGCCGTCGTCGCCATCATCCGCACCATTTTGGTTACAGCCTGCTGGCACTCTTACTGGCGCTGGGTTCAGTGGATGCCAGCCCGGCATTTCGTCAGATAACGGAACTGGTGAAATCCCAGTCACGCGACGGCGACCCGGACTTTGCGGCTTATTATAAAGAGCCGTCGAAAACTATCCCTGACCCGAAACTCAACCTGGTTTATATCTACGGCGAAAGTCTCGAGCGGACCTATTTTGATAACGAGGCTTTCCCGGATCTCACGCCTGAACTGGGCGCGTTGAAAAATGAAGGCCTGGATTTCAGCCACACGCAGCAGTTGCCGGGAACGGATTACACGATTGCGGGCATGGTGGCTTCTCAGTGCGGCATACCGCTGTTTGCCCCATTTGAAGGCAACGCCTCCGCTTCTGTTTCCAGCTTCTTCCCGCAGAACATCTGTCTGGGCGATATTCTGAAAAACTCGGGTTATCAGAACTATTTCGTGCAGGGCGCGAATCTGCGTTTTGCCGGTAAAGATGTGTTCCTGAAATCGCACGGCTTCGACCACTTATACGGCTCAGAAGAGCTGAAAAGCGTGGTGGCCGACCCGCACTATCGCAACGACTGGGGATTCTACGACGATACCGTTCTCGATGAAGCGTGGAAAAAATTTGAAGAGCTTTCCCGCTCAGGTCAGCGATTCTCACTGTTTACCCTGACAGTCGATACCCATCACCCGGATGGTTTTATCTCGCGCACCTGTAACCGCAAAAAATATGATTTTGACGGTAAGCCGAATCAGTCATTCAGCGCGGTAAGTTGCAGCCAGGAGAATATCGCGACGTTTATCAACAAAATCAAAGCGTCACCGTGGTTTAAAGATACCGTCATCGTCGTCTCTTCTGACCATTTAGCGATGAACAACACGGCGTGGAAATACCTCAATAAGCAGGATCGCAATAACCTGTTTTTTGTCATCCGTGGCGACAAGCCGCAGCAAGAGACGCTGGCAGTGAAGCGTAATACGATGGATAACGGCGCGACGGTGCTGGACATTCTCGGTGGCGATAACTATCTCGGACTTGGCCGTAGCAGTTTATCCGGGCAGTCAATGTCAGAAATCTTCTTCAATATCAAAGAGAAAACATTGGCGTGGAAGCCAGATATCATCCGCCTGTGGAAATTCCCTAAAGAGATGAAAGAGTTCACCATCGACCAGCAGAAAAACATGATTGCCTTCTCGGGTAGCCATTTCCGTTTGCCGCTGCTGTTGCGGGTTTCAGACAAACGCGTGGAACCGCTGCCGGAAAGCGAATACTCAGCACCGCTGCGTTTCCAGCTGGCGGATTTCGCTCCACGCGACAATTTCGTCTGGGTTGACCGTTGCTACAAGATGGCACAACTCTGGGCTCCGGAACTGGCACTCTCCACCGACTGGTGTGTCTCGCAAGGGCAGCTTGGCGGTCAGCAAATTGTTCAGCATGTTGACAAAGCAATATGGAAGGGCAAAACGGCATTTAAAGATACGGTCATCGACATGGCGCGTTACAAAGGCAATGTCGATACGCTAAAGATTGTTGATAACGATATTCGCTACAAAGCCGACAGTTTCATCTTTAACGTCGCTGGTGCGCCAGAAGAGGTGAAACAGTTTAGCGGGATTTCTCGTCCAGAGTCGTGGGGCCGCTGGTCCAACGCACAGCTGGGCGATGAAGTAAAAATCGAGTACAAGCATCCGCTGCCGAAGAAATTTGACCTGGTGATTACCGCCAAAGCATACGGCAATAACGCCAGCCGTCCTATTCCGGTACGCGTAGGCAATGAAGAACAAACCCTTGTGCTGGGCAATGAAGTGACCACCACCACACTGCATTTCGATAACCCAACCGATGCCGACACACTGGTAATTGTGCCGCCGGAACCTGTCTCAACCAACGAAGGGAATATCCTCGGACACTCGCCGCGTAAGCTCGGGATCGGCATGGTGGAAATTAAAGTGGTAGAACGTGAAGGGTAATTCCTGACTGATGTGTAGGTCGCATAAGGTGCGACCTACACGCCTTCTCCGGCTTACAACACATTATTAAGAAACAAAAAAACAGCGCCCAACACTTCCCCGGACGCTGCATGGCAACTTGAATAATCTCGCCTTATCAGAAAGTAATTACGCCCTTAATCAACTCACGATTGTTAATCACATCGCGCTCGTAGGTTTCTGCCAGCGTGGCGAACGGATAGCGGTGGGTTAACATCATGTCGGCAGTGATTTTCCCTTCCGCCATCAATCGACCGACTTTAGCGAAATCTTCCGGCGTGGCGTTGCGGCTGCCCATCATCGTCGTTTCTTTTTTATGGAATTCCGGATCGGAGAACTGCAACTCACCTTTAAACAGGCCGACAAATACCACCGTACCGCCGTGACGAATCAGATTTACGGTGTTATTCATCGCATGTTGATTACCTGTCGCGTCAATCACTTTCTGCGCCAGCGAACCACCAAACTGCGCCCGCAGCTGCGCGTCAAAATCTTCGGCTGACGGGTCCAGAACAGGTAATTCCAGACGCGTTGCTACATGTTCACGGCGCGCCGGACTGGTATCCGCCACCACCACCTGCGCGCCATCGGCTTTAGCGATTGCCGCCGCGCCCAGACCGATTGGCCCCGCCCCGACCACCAGCACCTGCTCGCTGGGTGCAATGGCTGCACGACGCACCGCATGAGCGCTAATAGCGAAAGGTTCAATCAATGCTGCCGCCTGCGGGTCAATACCGTCTGCGGGCAAAATGTTCGCCACCGGCACGCTCAAATACTCACTAAAACCGCCATCCTGATGCACGCCAATGACTGAAATTTTTTCACAGCAATTGGTACGACCGCTTTTACACGCCGGGCATTGCTGACAAGAAATATACGGAATTACCGCAACTTGCTGTCCGATATTAAAATTGTGAATGTTTTTTCCTGATTCAATAATCTCCCCACATATTTCATGGCCTAAAACGCGTGGATAACTGAAAAATGGCTGATTGCCCGCCCAGGCATGAATATCTGTACCGCAAATCCCGACAGTTTTAATTTTAATTAATGCTTCATTATCGCCTGGCACCGGTCTTTCCCGGACTTCCCATACTAAATTCTTTATTTCCTGACAAATTAATACTTTCATTGTGGACATGATTCACCGCTCCTTTTATTTTATGACTTTCAGATATCGTCGAATTTATAAGAGCGCCTGAATTTACCCATAAAATATGCGGATGATCGCGCATAAAAATGTTTTAAATCGGCTTTTAATGCCGGACTGGAGGGAAGAATGAGTCGTTCGCAGAATTTACGTCATAGCGTCATAAATCAGGTGATTGAAGATATGGCGAGGGGCAATATTCCTTCTCCGCTGCCTTCACAAAGCGGACTGGCAGAAATGTATAACATCAGTCGCACTACGGTACGCCACATACTCCAGCATTTAAGCGCATGTGGCGTGCTCACCCTGGTGGGGAAAAATTATGTTATCGCCCGCAAAACCGAACAGAACGATGGATTTGATTGCATCACGGCCTCGCTGAAAGAGCAAAACCGTCTTTTCGAGCAGGCATTTTTCACCATGATTAACCTGCGCCAGTTACGCGCCGGAGAAAGCTTTTCCGAACTTCAGCTGGCGCGAGCGGCAAGCGTCAGTCCGGTAGTGGTACGAGAATATCTTTTGAAATTCGGTCGTTATAATCTTATTCAAAGCGAAAAGCGCGGCCAATGGAGCATGAAGCAGTTCGATCAATCCTACGCCGAGCAGCTGTTTGAGCTACGCGAAATGCTCGAAACACATTCCCTGCAACACTTTCTCAACCTTCCCGATGATGACCCTCGCTGGCTGCAAGCAAAAACCATGCTCGAACGCCACCGGACGCTGCGCGACAGCATTGGCAGCAACTTTCGAATGTTTTCTCAATTAGACCGTGATTTTCATGCCATGCTGTTATCCGCTGCTGACAACATCTTTTTTAATCAATCACTTGAAATTATATCGGTGATCTTTCATTTTCACTATCAATGGGATGAAAGCGATCTCAAACAGCGCAATATCATTGCTGTTGATGAACATATGACCATTCTCAGCGCTTTGATTTGCCGTAGCGATTTAGATGCAATAACGGCGTTGCGAAACCATCTGGATACCGCCAAACAATCAATGATTCGTTCCATCAGGCAACATCACCGATAAATTAAGTACAGATTAAAAACATTGATTCTTGGTTTATATCACTATGTTGTATTAATGCAGTATTAATCCAGGCGATTGTTCTGCCCATAAGGAAATACATAGGGAATAAACGATGCTGAAAGTATTACGCTCAGCCATCATTTAATTCCCTATTACTGGCAGCGATAAAATTATCGGCTATCCATGATTAACGTTTCCAGCACATCTAATTCACTGACTATTTTTGCCAGTGTTTCATCACTGACTTCTTGCCTTGCGCGCATCTGGTAAATAGCCGCGCGTTTGGCATTTAACGCCGCCAGATTAAATGTTCTTTCCAGCTTCGCACGCTGCATATGCAGGGAATTATCATTAGGCGACATATCCTCTTCACTATGTCGCATATAACCGATAACTCTGGCCCCCGTTTCCATAATCAACTCGTTATCGAGGTTTTCTGTTCTGGCGCGCAGCAAACGTTGCTCGGTCTTTTGCACACTCAGTATGGCCATTTTAGCCATAAACAGATCGGCAGCTTCCTCTTCTTTTTGTCGGTTATCGCTGAAAATCCCCACATTTTTCCCCAGTAATAACGGCAGAATAATAATGCCGCAAACCAGCGAAAAGAGGATCACACCTGTGGCGAGAAATACCAGCAAGTAACGCCCGGGAAAAGGTGTGCCATCCGGCAGCAATAACGGGATAGAAAGCACCCCCGCAAGCGTGATAGCTCCGCGCACCCCCGCAAAGGTCGCCAGCAGCATATGACGCGTTTTATATCCAGCAAACAGCATCGGATGTTTGCCGGGTCGTTTACGGCTATACAGACGCATCAGCCAAAGCCAGCCCAGGCGCACAACCATTAACGCCAGGTAGATCCAAATGACATCAAGGAGCAGCGATCCGGTGTCCACCAGTGGATCGTTTTCTGCACGGATCAGTGATTCCGAAATAATGCCCGGCAGTTGTAAGCCTAAAATCAGAAACACCATGCCGTTAAAGACATATTCAAGCATCGACCAGCTACTTTTAGCTTTAATTCTCAGGCGAATAGGCGCGTGGTGGACTACGCCAATGCGACTGGTTGTTAACCCCGCGGCGACAGCGGCAAGAATGCCAGATAAGCCAAAATGTTCCGCAACCAGATAAACAATAAACGGCAACAGAAGCATCAATACAATCTGAATGGAAGGTTCATCGTGAGCATATCGGCTGATCAACAGCAGCCCTTTACCATATAACCAGGTAACAGCGATCCCCACGGCAATACCGCCCAACGCAACGACAAAAAACGCAATGGTTGCGCCATGAACGCTGAATTCCATCGTTCCCATCGTCACTGCAACAGCAAATTTCAACGCCACCAGGCCGGAAGCATCATTCATCAACGCTTCGCCTTCGAGCACTTCCTGGATGTTTTTGCTGATACGCCCTTTCCCGACAATCCCCAGCAACGCCACGGCATCGGTAGGCGACAACACGGCGGCTAATGCGAAAGCAGCGATGAGCGGCACATTCGGTAAGAGTAAATGAATCACATAGCCGACACCAAAAATAGTGATTAGTACCAACACAAGTGCCAGGCTGATAATTTCCCGGCTGTGCTTGATCAATTCTTTAGGTTGTATTTTTGAACTTTCAGCAAACAACAGGGGGGGTATAAACAATAAGAGAAAAAGTTCAGGATTGAATTCCACATGCAGACCAAATATAGGCTGGGCCAGTACTGCACCAGCGGCAATCTGGATTAAAGGAAGTGGTATCTGGACAGGAGACAGACGTGTAAGCACGCTGGTTAATGATACTACCAACGTAAGAATTAAAATTGTTAAAAGTATTTCCATATAATAAACAGGCTTCCTCATTCATAAATAATGGATATTATTAATTTAACTTCATAAAAAGCGCTCTGGTTAGCACTTAACGTTAATCATTAATCACTGCGTTCACTCACATGATCAGAAGGAACCCAGTAAAATAAGTTTTCAAGTTGATAACAAATTCACCATGTGAATATTTACTGCCTTTCCCCGTTGTAACGAATCATCCGTTACTCTATGATTTCCTTGCCGAACAAGTTATTTAGTGAATGACGGCTTTCTTTTAATATCAGCATGAATTATACGTTCAGCAAATGTATTAAATCAGCACTAAATAAATTTAATGGATACCACCATTCTGCGTCAACACTTAGTTTTTATCGGTATTGACAATTTAAAATGGCCGCAGCCAAATTAATGATTTTATTTTTAATAAATCATCAACAGAATAAGAGATCTTATCAGCGGTAACTAAACTCATCAGAGGGTGTTCCTTGTAACGTCATGCATTACATAACTTTAAGATATACAATCAAAAAATGCATTAAAAACCGATTAAAAGCAGCAAAGTATTACCCGGTGCACGAATTTATGATACATCTGCAGCCATTCTGCTATTCGCTGACTACTTTTCAGTAATGACTGCTTTTTCATAAGGTTTCACTCCCGACAACAATGTTGGAGTTTTATTTCCTTAGCATGGAGTAAGTAAAGATGAGCAAAATAATAGCGATGCTAATTACTGTCAGTACCCTTTTTTTACCGTCAATAATCCAGGCAAAACCTATTTCAATAAAAGTTGCCTATGAAAATAACCCTGGGGAACCCCTGGATGTGGTCATGCGTTACTGGGCAGACCTATTAAATAAAAAAAGTAATGCCGAAATAACACTTGCGCTCTATCCCAGCTCCCAATTGGGATCAAAACAGGATGTCACCGAGCAAGCCATGATGGGCATGAATGTCATAACCTTGAGTGATGTGGCTTTTCTTGCCGATTATGAACCCGATTTGGGGATTTTGTTTGGACCGTATCTGACTGACGATCCGCAAAAACTGTTCAAAATATATGAAAGCGACTGGTTTAAACAAAAAAATGAAAGTCTGAAGAAAAAGGGAATTCATGTGGTAATGAATAATTATCTCTATGGCACTCGACAGATTATTTCGAAAAAACCCATTCGCACCGTTGACGATCTCGCAGGTTTAAAAATTCGCGTTCCTAATAACGTCATGCAAATAAAAGCCATTCAGGCGATGGGGGCAACACCAACTCCCATGCCATTAGGCGAAGTTTATCCCGCATTAACCCAGGGCGTTATTGACGGCGTAGAAAACCCAATTTCAGTGCTGCAAGGGCAAAAACTGTATGAGCAGGCAAGATATCTGACAATGGTTAACTACCTGACAAATACCTCAGTGTGGATAGGTGGTGAAGCCTTCTTTAGCACCCTTTCACCAGAACAACTGGAGATGATCCACCAGACCGGCTATGAAGCGGGTGTCTATAGCCAGAAACTCACTCTTGAGCGTGATGCCGAAATGTTGAAAACCATGCAGGCAGCCGGCGTCGAAGTGATCTATCCCGATACTGGACCATTCCAGAAGAAAGCACGCGAAGTTTACTCTCAATTCCCGGAATGGACACCAGGTCTGTACGAAACCATTCAACAGCAACTGCAATAAGCATTAATGCTCAGCGTCCTGCCTCATCTCTCTTAGGCAGGACACGCACTAACAGGAGGTTTCATGCGTCTTTTTGGTAAAGTGGCAGAATTTAGTGCTGCCTTTGCGCTATTCGTTCTGGTTGTGGTGACAATTGGAGCGGTATTTATGCGTTATTTCATCGGCCAACCGCTTCAATGGACAGAAGAAATGTCGGGAATGCTGATGATTTGGGTGGTGATGTTAGGTGGAGTGGTGGCGGAACGTGACAGGGCGCACCTGACCATTCCCTTCCTGATGGAGATGCTTCCAGGCAAACTCAGGCGTGTTATTGCAGTACTGGTCGCCCTTCTCTCCATCGCACTGCTGCTTTATATGGCCTGGCTGGGCTACCGACTAGCCGAAATGGCGCAGTTTAAAGTGACACAAATTCTGAAGGTTTCATGGTTCTGGATCGATCTGGCGGTCCCTGTCGGCGCACTGGCAACGGCTATTTATACCCTCTACTGGTTAATAAACGATACAAAACAATCCGATAGCGGAGACAAAATGCAATGAGTTGGTTATTGATTATTCCGCTAATGATCGTCTGTTTGTTTCTCAACATTCGGGTCTATCTGGCGATGTTTATTGGTATCATCGCTTACTTTTTATTCTTCTCCAGCGTACCGATTGAAATTGCCGTGCAAAGACTAATCGCGCCAACGCAAAGCCCATCATTGCTGGCAATTCCGTTTTTTATCTTGCTAGGCACACTAATGAGCTACACCGGCATTGCCGAACGCATCCTGCACATTGCCAACGTTCTGGTGGGGAAAATGCGCGGCGGACTGGGCGTGGCAAACATTCTCGTCAGCACCATGATGGGCGGCGTCAGCGCCTCTAACCTTGCTGACGCGGCGATGCTGTCGCGCATGATGGTGCCGGAGATGGAGCGTAAAGGCTACAATCGCGCGTTTGCCGCCGCCATTACCGCTGGTGGCTCGTTAGTCACCCCGATCATACCGCCTGGAATAGCCCTGATTATTTACGGTCTGGTTGCCGATGTCTCTATCGGAAAAATGTTTATCGCCGGACTGGTACCAGGTTTGCTATGCGCAGTCGTACTGATGTTTACCGTCTACCTTGTCGCCCGCAAAACTAACGCTAAACCCTCGCGTGAAAGCTGGCCTACGGGCAAAGAGGTGGTGTTCTCGCTGGGACAGGCCTGGCCTGCGCTGTTCCTCATTTTTGCTGTGGTGGGTGGTATTCGCGCTAACATTTTCACCCCAACAGAAGCAGGTGCAGTAGCGGTGCTAATCGTGCTGGCGATTGGCTTTTTTATCTATCGTGAAATGCGGATTTCTCATGTCGTCAAAGCATTGGGCGAAACGGCACGCGCAACCGCATCGGTGATGCTGGTAATCATGGCCAGCGCCGCATTGGGATGGATTTTCTCAATGGAACATGCTGGTGTCGCAGTGGCGAATTTTGTGACTTCGCTGACCGAAAACAAATACATGTTCCTGTTGATTATCAACATATTGCTGCTGACGCTGGGGATGTTTCTGGAAGGAAACGCCATTTTGCTGATCCTGGTACCACTATTAAAACCGGTGGTCGAACACTTTGGCATCGATCCGGTGCATTTTGGCATCATCATGATCTTCAACCTGTCGATTGGCGCATTCACGCCACCGGTAGGTACCGTGATGCTGCTGGTATGTAATATCACGCAAGTTTCGGTGGGAAATTTCTTTAAACAATCCCTGCCCCTACTGGCGGCTCTACTGTTAATGCTAATGCTGGTGACATATATCCCGGCGATTTCACTGTTCCTGGTTTAATAATAAAAACGCCGGATGAAATACTCATCCGGCATCATTACGTTAAAACGTTTCCCAGTTCTCCTCGCTATCTGCCACGGCCATTTTGCGCGGCGTAGCTGGCGTCACGGTTTTTACCACAGCCGATGCTTCACGCTGCTGTTGCTGCTGTTGCTGAATCCGGAACACTGCCACTGCTTCGGTCAGGCGACTGGCCTGCTCTTCCAGCGCGGCGGCGGCGGCGGCAGATTCTTCCACCAGCGCGGCGTTCTGTTGAGTTACCCGGTCCATCTCAGCAACCGCTAAGCCAACCTGATCGATACCACGGCTCTGCTCATCAGAAGCAGAAGCAATTTCGCCCATAATGTCCGTCACGCGGGTCACGGCACTGACAATCTCCGCCATTGTTTCCCCGGCGCTTTCGACCAGCGTAGAGCCAACATCCACTTTCCCCACCGAGTCTTCAATCAGGCTTTTAATTTCACGAGCAGCCTGAGCGCTACGCTGGGCCAGATTACGCACTTCTCCCGCGACCACCGCAAAACCGCGTCCTTGCTCACCCGCACGCGCAGCCTCAACCGCCGCGTTCAAAGCCAGAATATTGGTCTGGAAGGCAATGCCGTCAATTACGCTGATAATATCGGCGATTTTCTGCGAACTGGTGGAGATATCGCGCATGGTCTGCACCACGTTATCCACCACTTTGCCGCCGCGTTGCGCCGTTTCGGAAGCACTTAACGCCAGATGGCTGGCCTGGCGCGCATTTTCGGCATTCTGTTTCACCGTTGCGGTCAGTTGCTCCATGCTGGCTGCCGTCTCTTCCAGCGAAGCGGCCTGTTGCTCGGTGCGCGAAGAGAGATCGTTATTGCCGGTGGCGATTTCGCTGGCACCGCTATAGATGGCATTGGCCCCGTTGCGCACATCACCGACGGTACGCATCAGCTCTCCCTGCATATGGCGCAAACTCTCTGCCAGTTGCCCCATCTCATTAGAGCCATCCACCTCAATCGGTTTCACCAGATCGCCGCCTGCAATATGACGAATGCTGTCAATCAGGCGATTCATTGGCGCGACCAGCGAGGCTTTAATACCGAACCAGACGGCGAGGATGACCGCCAGTACGACGATCATCACGCCTACCAGAATCCACATCGCCTGGCTGTAGGAGGCATTGTTATCGCTGACGGCGATATCATAGAGCCGATCGTTTTGCTCCATGTAAGCCACATACTGCTTCTCGAAACCGTCCTGATATCCCTGAGTCGGCTGATCAAAGAACTCGTTGATTTTGCCTGCACCTAAAAGTTGTATCAGCTCCGCCAGCGCATTGTGATAAATATCGTAATTACGTTTGATCTCTGCCGCTGCGGCGGTGCTCTGACGCTGGTCACGCGGCAACGCTTCGTAATCCGCCCAGTTTTTTTCCGCCTGTTTCAGCGAAATACTGGCACTCTGCATCAGCTCAGCAACGGTTGAACCGCTACCAATATTGTTCTGATCCATCATGTAGCGGATACCCGCGCGGTTGAGGGTGTTACGCGTCTGCAACAACGCGACCCAGCTGCCATTCAGCGTGGATTGCTGCTGGCGAATGGTTTGTAAAACAGTGAAATTTTCTTTGTCGTTCTTTAAGGCATTAAAGAACAGACCGCCTGACGTCAGTTGTAAAAGGCCAAAAACGGCCAAAACCAGCAGTAAGCTGGTCACAATTTTGATACGTTTTAACATGGTTTCTCTTTCCTGTGGACCGATGCAAGATTTTCGGCCTGGAAAGGAAAAACTTTATGAATATCCCGCGGAGATGACGCCGAGTAATTTTATTCACCCCCTGAATTTAAAAAGCCATTATTTACATAAATTATTCGCAATATAAATATGTGATATAAATCACATATTTATGGTCACTTAAACGACGCCTTTGCCGCTCACCGCCATTCCTGACCGCTTACATCCCTAAAATAACCACTCAGTTATTTACCTTACTTTACGCGCGCGTAACTCTGGCAACATCACTGCAGGATAGCGGTCAATTTACCTCCTCAAACGCAACGCAAACCTAGAACGGCTTCGGCCAACTATTAATCAATACATGCCAGGTTTTACTATGGATACTAAAAAGATATTCAAGCACATACCCTGGGTGATTCTCGGAATCATCGGTGCATTCTGCCTCGCGGTAGTTGCATTACGTCGGGGGGAGCACGTCAGCGCCCTGTGGATCGTGGTCGCCTCTGTGTCGGTGTATCTGGTGGCGTATCGCTACTACAGTCTGTACATCGCCCAGAAGGTAATGAAACTCGACCCCACGCGCGCGACGCCTGCGGTTATTAACAACGACGGTCTGAACTACGTTCCGACCAACCGTTACGTGTTGTTTGGTCACCACTTCGCCGCTATCGCCGGTGCTGGTCCGCTGGTGGGTCCGGTTCTCGCCGCGCAGATGGGCTACCTGCCTGGCACGCTGTGGCTGCTGGCGGGGGTAGTGCTGGCCGGTGCGGTTCAGGACTTTATGGTGCTGTTTATCTCCTCTCGCCGTAATGGCGCATCTCTTGGTGAGATGATCAAAGAAGAGATGGGGCCAGTACCGGGGACTATCGCGCTGTTTGGCTGTTTCTTAATCATGATCATCATCCTCGCCGTCCTGGCGCTGATTGTGGTTAAAGCCCTGGCCGAAAGTCCGTGGGGTGTCTTCACCGTTTGCTCAACCGTACCAATTGCGCTGTTTATGGGTATCTACATGCGCTTTATTCGTCCGGGGCGTGTGGGTGAAGTCTCTGTCATTGGTATCGTGCTGCTGGTTGCCTCTATCTACTTCGGTGGCGTGATTGCTCACGATCCGTACTGGGGTCCGGCACTGACCTTTAAAGACACCACCATTACTTTCGCGCTGATTGGCTATGCGTTTATTTCCGCACTGCTGCCAGTGTGGCTGATCCTCGCACCGCGCGACTATCTGGCAACCTTCCTGAAAATCGGCGTTATCGTCGGCCTGGCGCTGGGTATCGTGGTGCTGAACCCGGAACTGAAAATGCCTGCGATGACCCAGTACATTGACGGTACTGGCCCGCTGTGGAAAGGCGCTCTGTTCCCGTTCCTGTTCATCACCATCGCCTGTGGTGCGGTATCCGGCTTCCACGCGCTGATCTCTTCCGGTACGACACCGAAACTGCTGGCTAATGAAACCGACGCGCGTTTCATTGGCTACGGCGCAATGCTGATGGAGTCCTTCGTGGCGATTATGGCGCTGGTTGCTGCGTCCATCATCGAACCGGGTCTTTACTTCGCGATGAATACCCCGCCTGCTGGCCTTGGCATCACCATGCCTAACCTGCATGAAATGGGTGGCGAGAACGCGCCGATCATCATGGCGCAGCTGAAAGACGTTACCGCACACGCGGCAGCGACCGTCAGCTCCTGGGGCTTCGTGATTTCGCCAGAGCAGATCCTGCAAACCGCGAAAGACATTGGTGAGCCTTCTGTCCTGAACCGTGCAGGTGGTGCGCCGACGCTGGCGGTAGGTATCGCTCATGTGTTCCACAAAGTGCTGCCGATGGCTGACATGGGCTTCTGGTATCACTTCGGTATTCTGTTCGAAGCCCTGTTCATCCTGACCGCGCTGGATGCCGGTACCCGTTCTGGCCGCTTTATGCTGCAAGACCTGCTGGGTAACTTCATCCCGTTCCTGAAAAAAACCGACTCTCTGGTTGCCGGTATCATCGGTACTGCGGGCTGTGTGGGTCTGTGGGGCTACCTGCTGTATCAGGGCGTGGTCGATCCGCTGGGCGGCGTTAAGAGCCTGTGGCCGCTGTTCGGCATCTCCAACCAGATGCTGGCAGCCGTGGCGCTGGTACTGGGTACCGTTGTGCTGATTAAGATGAAGCGCACCCAATACATCTGGGTAACTGTTGTTCCGGCTGTATGGTTGCTTATCTGCACCACCTGGGCGCTGGGCCTGAAACTGTTCAGCACCAACCCACAGATGGAAGGCTTCTTCTACATGGCAAGCCAGTACAAAGAGAAGATTGCTAACGGTACTGACCTGACGGCACAGCAGATTGCCAACATGAACCACATCGTTGTGAACAACTACACCAACGCAGGCCTGAGTATTCTGTTCCTGATTGTGGTGTACAGCATCATCTTCTACGGTTTCAAAACCTGGCTGAAGGTGCGTAACAGCGACAAACGTACTGACAAAGAAACACCGTACGTTCCAATCCCGGAAGGCGGCGTGAAGATCTCTTCGCACCACTAACCGTGTTTAGCCCCGCTTCGGCGGGGCTTTGTTCTTATCAGAGTGAACTATGTTTGGTAACTTAGGACAGGCAAAAAAATATCTCGGCCAGGCGGCGAAGATGTTGATTGGCATTCCAGACTACGACAACTACGTCGAGCATATGAAGACCAACCATCCCGACAAGCCGTACATGAGCTATGAAGAATTCTTCCGCGAACGCCAGAACGCGCGCTACGGCGGCGATGGTAAAGGCGGTATGCGCTGTTGTTAATGGAGAGAGCATGAACCCGATTGCAGTTACCCTACTCACCGGTTTTTTAGGCGCAGGAAAAACCACCCTGCTGCGCCATATTCTTAACGAACAACACGGCTACAAGATTGCCGTGATTGAAAACGAATTCGGCGAAGTCTCCGTTGATGATCAATTGATTGGCGATCGCGCCACGCAGATCAAAACGCTGACCAACGGCTGCATCTGCTGTTCGCGCTCCAACGAGCTGGAAGACGCCCTACTCGACCTGCTGGATAATCTCGACAAGGGCAATATTCAGTTCGACCGTCTGGTGATTGAATGCACCGGCATGGCCGATCCCGGCCCGATTATTCAGACCTTTTTCTCCCATGAGATTTTATGCCAGCGTTACCTGCTGGACGGCGTGATTGCGCTGGTGGATGCGGTACATGCCGATGAGCAGATGAACCAGTTCACCATCGCCCAGTCACAGGTTGGCTACGCCGACCGTATTCTGCTGACGAAAACCGACGTCGCAGGCGAAGCAGAAAAACTGCGTGAACGCCTGGCGCGCATCAACGCCCGTGCACCGGTCTACACCGTCACCCACGGCGACATCGACCTGGGCCTGCTGTTCAATACCAACGGTTTTATGCTGGAAGAGAACGTCGTCAGCACCAAGCCACGTTTTCACTTTATCGCGGACAAACAAAACGATATTTCGTCGATTGTGGTGGAACTGGATTACCCGGTAGATATCAGCGAAGTTTCCCGCGTGATGGAAAACCTGCTGCTGGAATCGGCAGATAAACTGCTGCGTTACAAAGGGATGCTATGGATTGACAGCGAACCTAACCGCCTGCTGTTCCAGGGCGTCCAACGCCTCTACAGCGCCGACTGGGACCGCCCGTGGGGCGATGAAAAACCGCATAGTACGATGGTGTTTATCGGGATTCAGTTGCCGGAAGATGAGATTCGGGCAGCGTTTGCGGGGTTGAGGAAATAATACCCTTAACCTACTAATACGAAGCGGACGAGGATAAAACCCTATCATTTTCCGTTCGCTTCACTATTTTATTTCGTTCCAACACCCATTAAAATTAAAAATATAATTCTGCCATAATTTCCTGAACACAGATGCAATTACATTGCCACCACTCATACTTTTAAAAATAATTTATATGATAGACGTCCTATTGAGGCGTAATAGATGTATTAATTTCCAAATATGCAAACATTCTGGTACAGTCCAAAAAAGAAAAATCATCAACCAAAACAATCAGCAAATAAATTAACAACGATTGAATCATAATCAACACGAATACAAGAGATTAACATGGCAACAATAATCCCAACAATCAGTAGCTGCAACGATAAAATTACTGCCGGAGAGAAAAGGCTGGCAAGAATTCTGGAAAGAGGACTAGGCGAAGAGTGCTGCTGTTGGTATGACATTCCCACGGGTGATAAGCATCTTCACCCAGATTTTATGATACTTTCGCCAGAAAAAGGCATTATTTTTCTCGAGGTAAAAGATTGGTTTATTACAAAAATAAAAAAAGCCAACAAGTCTAATGTGTTGTATGAGACACAAAATGGTATTCAATCTTTAAAGAATCCGATAGAACAAGTTAGGCGATATGCTTTCGAAGCTGTAAACCAGTTAAAAAAAGACCCCCTATTGTGCCAACAGGATGATCGTTACAATGGCAATCTTCTTTTCCCCTATGGATATGGCGTCTACTTTAGTAATATTACACGAGAAGCATTAAATAATAAATTTACTCAAGAAGAGCTGCTCGGGATCTTCCCATCAGATCTCATCATCTGCAAAGACGAAATAAATGAATTCATGTCAAAAGAGGATGTTTCATCCAAAATACATTCGTTGATTAAATATGACTTCAAATGTCATGCTACACAAGAACAGTTGAACAGGATTAGATGGCACTTATACCCCGATGTCAGAATAGAAAGGGAAAAGAGAAGTAAAAACCGTGATGAATTTAGTGTCGATGCACCAACCATCATTTCTATCCTGGATACTCAACAGGAACAACTTGCCAGAAGTATGAGAGATGGCCACCGGATCATTCATGGTGTTGCAGGTTCAGGGAAGACATTGATCCTCTATCATCGCTGTCAGGAATTAGCGAAAAAAAATGACAGCGAAAAGCCAATACTTGTCATTTGCTACAATATTACTTTAGCCAAAAAACTTCGGTCGATGTTCATCAATCATCCCTTTGCAGAGAAAATAAAGGTTAAAAATTTTCATGCTTGGTGTTTCCAACAAATTAAAGAAAACAAGATCACTATTCCAGAAGGGGATAATATTTTTGAAAATATGGAGCTAGCGTTGACTGATGGTTTCAAGACAGGAAAAATAAAACCAGAACAATACAGCGCTGTATTAATTGATGAAGGACATGATTTTAAGCCCGAATGGTTAAAAATCCTGGCAAAAATGACTGACTCTCAGGACGAGAATTTGCTATTCCTTTATGATGATGCTCAGTCAATTTACCAAAAAAAGAAAGCATTAGACTTTACACTGTCCAGCGTAGATATTAAAGCGACAGGACGCACAACCATTCTTAATATAAATTATAGAAACACACAGCAAATCCTACACTTTGCCAGTTGCATTGCATTTAATTATCTTAATAGCCATATCGATAGTTCTTTAACCTATCATAAACCTGCTGCGGGAGGAATGAATGGCGATTATCCCAACCTTGAACATTTCGACACACAGGACGAAGAAATAGCAAGAGCAGTCGAATGGATTACAGAGCAAAATGAACAAGGGATTCCGTGGTCTGAAATTGCTATACTAAGTCCATCAACTCACACCCTTTCTAACTCTCTAAGTTCTGTACTTGAATCGAAAAACATCCCCTTTAATCTTATTGTAAGCTCTGCAGATAAAAAGTCCTGGACGCCAGAACAAGAGCGTATTTCTGTTATGCCATTACCCAGCAGCAAAGGACTTGAGTTTCACTCAGTTGTCATTATTGATGCAGCGAGAACACGGGATAATAGCGATGATTTGAGTGAGGATATAAAGAGACTCTATGTAGGTTTTACCCGAGCACGTTGCAATCTCTTGGTAACCTTGCACGGTGAAGGTGCGTTAAATGAGCATCTACTAAAAACCTATGAGCAAAGCCCACAATATATGTAAAAATGATAAATTATCTCCATAACGCCCGGTAACGCTGTACCGGGCGTTATGAATGTATATCTAAGATATTAGTCACGCCTGATAGCCGCTACCAAAAACGCCATCATCTCCCTCTCATCTTTGCTGTGATAAAAGCGTACCATTTTGCTGTTAAATTCCAGCGCTTTAGCCACTGGAATTAACAAGTTCAAACTTCCGGCAACGAAGTTCCAGTTATTACAAAAATTACTGGCAAAAGAGATGAAAAGCGTGGTTGACAACACATCGAAATATCCTGACTGGAGTAAACGCGATGATATTAAAGCGAAACTGAAAGTTGAACTTATTCTGCTTCTACACAAGCATAAGTTCCCGCCAGTAGCGAATGATGATGTTTATATGGGTGTGCTGGCACAGGCAGAGAATTTTAAAGAACATCATATGAGTGCTTTAAATTAATTATGAAGGCCGGATACACTTTGTTATCCGGCCATTCTGAATTAACATTAATTTCTCTTCCAGATCTTTCCAGTAACGCTTCTATTATTTTCTATTTTTAGCTGGACTTTCCCTGTATTTACTGATGATATATCCAGGTATTTAGCGCGGTGCGGATGTGCGCCAACACACCCGCACCGCTAATCACAATCACTATTTATAGGGAATAGCAGTTATGACTGACACGCATTCTATTGCACAACCGTTCGAAGCAGAAGTCTCCCCGGCAAATAACCGTCAATTAACCGTGAGTTATGCGAGCCGCTACCCGGATTACAGCCGTATTCCCGCCATCACCCTGAAAGGTCAGTGGCTGGAAGCCGCCGGTTTTACCACCGGCACGGCGGTAGATGTCAAAGTAATGGAAGGCTGTATTGTCCTCACCGCCCAACCACCCGCCGCCGAAGAGAGCGAACTGATGCAGTCACTGCGCCAGGTGTGCAAGCTGTCGGCGCGTAAACAAAGGCAGGTGCAGGATTTTATTGGGGTGATTAGTAGCAAAACGCCACGCTAAGTTTCTCTCCCCTTCCCCATACGGGAAGGGGAATTGCCCCATCACTCCACATCCTCCCTGCGTAACCCAATATCCCTCAACCGCTCATCACTCATCTGCTGTAACCCCCGTCGGGTCTGCATTTGCCGCCACCAGCTCCTCACCGCTTGCCAGAGTTGTACGAAACCGATAAACGGCGCTTTGGCTTTGTTTTCGTGAAATTCCATCTGCTGCCTTCCTCATCTTTCAGAGGCTTCATCATCCGTCTTCTGGCAGTTCACAATACAGATGCAAATATTACTTTTATTTAACATACAGACAGGTTAAAACAGCATCTGCATCCGGTTTTTTAGCCTCATCTGTACCGGTTTTTCTCTCTGTATGCTCCAAATAAGGAATACAGCATGACGCGTTATCAACATCTGGCGACTCTGCTTGCAGAGCGCATTGAGCAAGGGCTGTATCGTCACGGGGAGAAATTGCCGTCGGTGCGCTGCTTAAGTCAGGAGCACGGCGTCAGCATCAGTACCGTGCAGCAGGCGTATCAGACGCTGGAGACGATGAACCTCATCACTCCGTAGCCGCGTTCGGGTTATTTTGTCGCGCAACGTAAAGCCCAGCCGCCAGTACCGTCGATGACGCGTCCGGTGGAAATTACCCAGTGGGATCAGGTGCTGGATATGCTGGAGGCACATAGCGATAGCTCCATATTAGTACTCGAGCCATGAATCGTGCTCACGCTCAGGCAAGGGCTGCTCTAATGCCTGTATTTGCTCTGCCGAAAGTCCGGTAATCTTTTGTATCCATTCAGGATCTACCCCATTCTGCAAAAACAATCGAAGAATGCGCTGTTCCCCTTTTATATATCCATCATTATGAATTCGCTCTGCAATCGTCATTATTCGCTCCCTTTGTTGTGGCAGTCGACGGGTAATTTCACTGATAAACTCATTAAAACGCGCTTCATCACCAGTCAGTAAAATGTAATTTAACAGCGCAGTTATCTGGCTGTCATTAGCACACTCTGTAACCAGTAATACTACCAGTTGGTCAATAAGCCCCATCAGATCGCGCTGGCGAATATACTTTTGGATCAACTCCAACAGGGCGACTCTGCGATGCTGCACAATCTCGTCGTCTGGCACGACAGTGATATCCACCAGCGGGAACGCGGCGGTATAAAGCTTCCGTGCGGTAGTCGGGTCGGCAAATTCGTCCAGCCAGCACAAAGACCAGGGATAAGGACTACGGCTACCGTGATAAAACAGCATCGGGATGACCAGCGGTAGCTGCCGGCGTTTATCATGTTCGATATGGCGCTGCATCACCGCCATGGAATATCGCATCAGACGAAAGGCCATATGAATATCCTCACGGCTCTGATGTTCAATCACTACATAAATATAGCCATCGCCTTCACGGGTCTTTACCGACCACAGAATATCGGAATGTAGCGCCCGCAATTTTTCATCGACAAAGCTGGCGGATTCCAGTTTTAAGCTATCGAGATCGCACAGTTCACGTAAATCTTTGGGTAAGTGGATCTCCATAAAATCCCGCGCGGTGTCAGAGTGTGTGAGAAAGGATTTAAATAATGTGTCATGCGGCGTGCTGGTCGTAAAGTTTGTCATGGCGATCCGTCACCTGTAGATAAGATGGCCCAACTTTAGCGACTAACAAAGCCATTCACACCTGGCTATTTCCTATTCCCCGAGGCGGTTTCCAGGCTATTTTTATTCTTCTGCAAACGATACATTTTTATGGAAGATATCTCGCTTTTTGCGTTTTCTTACCGTCAGGCTCTATTCTTATGATATGAATAAACTCATTGAACTCAGACGCGCCAAAATGTTGGCGCTCTCTTTACTGCTTATCGCCGCTGCTACCTTTGTCGTTACGCTGTTTTTGCCGCCCAATTTTTGGGTGAGCGGCGTGAAGGCGATTGCTGAAGCGGCGATGGTCGGCGCACTGGCGGACTGGTTTGCGGTGGTGGCGCTGTTTCGCCGCGTGCCGATTCCGATCATTTCTCGTCATACGGCGATTATCCCACGTAATAAAGACCGAATTGGCGAAAATCTCGGTCAGTTCGTGCAGGAAAAATTTCTCGATACCCAGTCGCTGGTGGCATTGATTCGACGTCACGAACCGGCGTTGTTGATTGGCAACTGGTTTAGTCAGCCGGAGAACGCCCGCCGCGTTGGTCAGCATCTGTTGCAGATCATGAGCGGTTTTCTCGAACTGACCGATGATGCGCGTATTCAGCGCCTGCTTAAGCGCGCGGTCCACCGGGCGATTGATAAAGCCGATCTTTCTGGCACCAGTGCGTTGATGCTGGAGAGTATGACCAAAAACGATCGTCATCAGGTGCTGCTGGATACGCTGATCGCACAGTTGATCGCCCTTCTCCAGCGCGATAAATCGCGCAAGTTTATCGCCCAGCAAATTGTTCGCTGGCTGGAGAGCGAGCATCCACTGAAAGCCAAAATTTTGCCCACTGAATGGCTGGGCGAACATAGCGCGGAGTTGGTTTCTGACGCGGTGAATTCTTTGCTTGATGATATCAGCCGCGATCGTGCGCATCAGATTCGCCATGCGTTTGATCGCGCCACTTTTGCCCTGATCGACAAGCTGAAAAACGATCCGGAAATGGCAGCGCGAGCCGATGCCGTAAAAAGCTATCTGAAAGAAGATGAAGCTTTTAACCGCTATCTCAGTGAATTGTGGGGGGATTTACGGGAATGGCTGAAAGCGGATATCAACAGTGAAGATTCTCGAGTGAAAGAGCGTATCGCGCGGGCGGGTCAATGGTTTGGCGAAACATTAATTGCCGATGATGCCTTGCGGGCGTCGTTAAATGGTCATCTGGAACAAGCCGCACACCGCGTTGCGCCTGAGTTTTCCGCATTCCTGACGCGCCATATCAGCGACACGGTAAAAAGCTGGGATGCGCGGGATATGTCGCGGCAAATCGAGTTAAATATCGGCAAAGATCTGCAGTTTATCCGTGTCAACGGTACGCTGGTTGGCGGTTGTATTGGACTTATTTTGTATTTGCTGTCCCAGCTCCCGGCCTTGTTCCCCCTCGGCAATTTTTAGAAATCGATGATAAAAGCTAAATGGCTAACCGCGAGAGAGATCAAATAAACCACACTAAAAGAATGGTAATAATGTGGCCTCTTTTCATTATCTCCCGTGGTACGGGGAAGGAAAATCATGTCACTTGTCACCGATCTACCCGCCATTTTCGATCAGTTCTCTGAAGCTCGCCAGAAAGGCTTTCTCACCGTCATGGATCTCAAGGAACGCGGCATTCCGCTGGTTGGCACCTACTGCACCTTTATGCCGCAAGAGATCCCGATGGCAGCCGGTGCGGTTGTGGTTTCGCTCTGTTCCACCTCTGATGAAACCATTGAAGAAGCCGAGAAAGATCTGCCGCGCAACCTCTGCCCGCTGATTAAAAGCAGCTACGGCTTCGGCAAAACCGATAAATGCCCCTACTTCTACTTTTCTGATCTGGTGGTCGGTGAAACCACCTGCGACGGCAAAAAGAAAATGTATGAATACATGGCGGAGTTTAAGCCCGTTCATGTGATGCAACTGCCAAACAGCGTTAAGGACGATGCCTCACGCGCGTTATGGAAAGCCGAGATGCTGCGCTTGCAAAAAACGGTAGAAGAACGTTTTGGGCACGAGATTAGCGAAGATGCTCTGCGCGATGCCATTGCGCTGAAAAACCGCGAACGTCGCGCACTGGCCAACTTTTATCATTTGGGGCAGTTAAATCCTCCGGCGCTTAGCGGCAGCGACATTCTGAAAGTAGTCTACGGCGCAACCTTCCGGTTCGATAAAGAGGCGTTGATCAATGAACTGGATGCAATGACCGCCCGCGTTCGTCAGCAGTGGGAAGAAGGCCAGCGACTGGACCCGCGCCCACGCATTTTAATCACCGGCTGCCCAATTGGCGGCGCAGCAGAGAAAGTGGTGCGCGCGATTGAAGAGAATGGCGGCTGGGTTGTCGGTTATGAAAACTGCACCGGGGCGAAAGCCACCGAGCAATGCGTGGCGGAAACGGGTGATGTGTACGACGCGCTGGCGGATAAATATCTGGCGATTGGCTGCTCCTGTGTTTCGCCGAACGATCAGCGCCTGCAAATGCTCAGCCAGATGGTTGAAGAATATCAGGTCGATGGCGTAGTTGATGTGATTTTGCAGGCGTGCCATACCTACGCGGTGGAATCGCTGGCGATTAAACGTCATGTGCGCCAGCAGCACAACATTCCTTATATCGCTATTGAAACAGACTACTCCACCTCGGATGTCGGGCAGCTCAGCACCCGTGTCGCGGCCTTTATTGAGATGCTGTAAGGAGTGGCAGTGACATATTCGATTGGCATTGATTCCGGCTCAACCGCCACCAAAGGGATCTTACTGGCAGACGGCGTGATTACGCGCCGTTTCCTCGTTCCAACACCCTTTCGCCCGGCAACAGCAATTACTGAAGCCTGGGAAACTCTGCGCGAAGGGTTAGAGACAACGCCGTTTCTGACGCTCACCGGCTACGGACGGCAACTGGTGGATTTTGCCGATAAACAAGTGACGGAAATCTCCTGTCACGGGCTGGGCGCACGGTTTCTTGAGCCAGCAACGCGCGCGGTAATCGACATCGGTGGTCAGGACAGCAAAGTGATTCAGCTTGATGATGACGGTAACCTGTGCGATTTCCTGATGAATGACAAATGCGCGGCGGGCACCGGGCGTTTCCTGGAGGTGATCTCGCGCACGCTTGGCACCAACGTCGAACAGCTCGACAGCATTACCGAAAATGTCATACCGCACGCCATCACGAGTATGTGCACAGTATTTGCCGAATCAGAAGTGATCAGCCTGCGCTCTGCGGGCGTAGCGCCGGAAGCGATTCTCGCCGGAGTGATTAACGCGATGGCGCGGCGGAGTGCCAATTTCATTGCTCGTCTCTCCTGTGAAGCGCCGATTCTGTTTACTGGTGGCGTTAGTCACTGTCAAAGGTTTACCCACATGCTGGAAAGCCATCTGGGAATGCCGGTACAAACTCACCCTGATGCGCAATTCGCTGGTGCAATTGGCGCGGCGGTGATCGGTCAGCGGCAGAGAAAACGCGCATGAAAGAGTATCTGTTTTTATTTCACTCCACGGTCGGCGTCATACAAACCCGCAAGGCGTTGCAGGCAGCGGGCATGACTTTTCGCGTCAGCGATATTCCCCGTGATTTACGTGGCGGCTGCGGGTTATGCATTTGGCTGACCTGTCCCCCCGGCGAGGAAATTCAATGGGTGATCCCTGGGCATACGGAATCAGTTTATTGTCAGCAGGATGGTGGCTGGCGCTGCATTGCACATTACGGGATTTCTCCGCGTTAAGGATTCATTAAGATCGCTACGTATACTTCTCTATATCTTATTGATTTGCCTTAAAGGGATTACCGTGACAAAAAGTATTTCGTTAAGTAAACGCATCTTCGTTATTGTGATTCTTTTTGTCATTGTGGCAGTGTGTACTTTCTTCGTGCAATCTTGCGCCCGTAAAAGCAATCATGCAGCATCATTTCAGAATTACCACGCCACCATTGACGGCAAAGAAATTGCAGGCATAACGAATAATATCTCTTCGCTGACCTGGTCGGCACAGAGCAATACTCTTTTTAGCACTATCAACAAACCTGCCGCCATTGTTGAAATGACCACCAATGGCGATTTGATCCGCACAATTCCTCTGGATTTTGTTAAGGATCTCGAGACGATCGAATACATTGGCGATAATCAGTTTGTCATTAGCGATGAGCGCGATTATGCCATTTATGTGATTTCACTGACCCCAAACTCGGAAGTAAAAATCCTCAAAAAAATAAAAATCCCGCTGCAGGAATCCCCAACCAATTGCGGTTTTGAAGGATTGGCTTATTCTCGCCAGGATCACACTTTCTGGTTTTTTAAAGAGAAAAACCCGATTGAGGTCTACAAAGTTAAAGGGCTGTTAAGTAGCAATGAATTGCACATCAGCAAAGACAAGGCACTACAACGGCAATTTACTTTAGATGATGTGTCCGGCGCAGAATTTAACCAACAAAAAAATACGCTTCTGGTGCTGTCTCATGAATCTCGCGCACTCCAGGAAGTAACGCTGGCTGGCGAGGTTATCGGTGAAATGTCACTAACCAAAGGCAGTCGAGGTTTGTCGCATAACATCAAACAGGCCGAAGGGGTTGCGATGGATGCCTCAGGTAATATTTATATCGTTAGCGAACCAAATCGTTTTTATCGCTTTACCCCTCAATCATCGCATTAACAGGCTGGCATGTTTCACCTTTTTGTTATTAACTTGTTAACAACAAAAATGACAAACAAGGTTAAACATGCCTTCGCCCTCGCATCCCGTAGAACGCTTTTCTTTCAGCACCGCGCTTTTCGGGATGCTGGTTCTGACCTTAGGTATGGGTTTAGGCCGCTTCCTTTATACGCCTATGTTGCCCGTCATGATGGCGGAAGGATCGTTTTCATTTAGCCAGCTCTCGTGGATTGCCAGCGGCAACTATGCGGGGTATCTGGCTGGCAGTCTGCTATTTTCGTTTGGCGCATTTCACCAACCTTCGCGTCTGCGGCCATTTCTGTTGGCTTCTGCCCTGGCTAGCGGGTTGTTGATCCTCGCCATGGCATGGTTGCCGCCATTTATTCTGGTGTTATTGATTCGCGTCCTGGCGGGTGTCGCCAGCGCCGGTATGCTGATTTTTAGTTCGACGCTGATTATGCAGCACACGCGCCATCCTTTTGTGCTGGCAGCTTTGTTTTCTGGCGTTGGCATTGGCATCGCACTGGGCAATGAATATGTTCTGGCAGGCCTGCATTTTGACCTCTCCTCGCAAACGTTATGGCAAGGCGCCGGGGCGCTTTCTGGCATGATGCTGATTGCACTTACGCTTTTAATGCCCTCGAAAAAACACGCCATCACACCAATGCCATTGGCAAAAACGGAGCAACAGATAATGAGCTGGTGGTTACTGGCTATTCTGTACGGCCTGGCGGGATTTGGTTATATCATCGTCGCGACTTA
>OLOF01000280.1_pt1 | contig 30864 bp, 31 predicted proteins | sample 1643121 | NCBI WGS metagenome assembly OLOF01 (sample SAMEA3136677, study PRJEB25190) | human gut metagenome | biome: human gut; feature: human-associated habitat; material: faeces | place: Austria | collected 2013
TCAGCTTTACTTTCTTCAGCTGATTGAGCACCAATATCAGGATTTGCTCCTGCACCTAATCCTCTTGTTATTTTTTCTCCTATTTGGATTTTTGTATTTGCTTTTGAAGTTTGAAGAGCTTGTCTATCTGTATTTACTGCTATAAAATCAACGCCTTTTATTCCTGCATCAATCATTCTATTTACAGCATTGTTTCCTGCTCCTCCTACACCTATAACTTTTATTGTTGCAGTTCCATCCATCATTGCAATATTATTATCATCATTGTAATCCATCATTTAGTTTTTCCTCCCTTTATATTTTAAATTTTTTGTTTTATGAATAGAAAAACTCTTTTATTTTTTCTATTATTGTTTTTATAAAATTTTCATTGTTTTGTGTATCTATACTGCTTGAAACAGTTTTAGCAAATGGTCTTGCTGCTATATATCTTACTAATGCATAACTTGTTCTATATGTTGGTTTTACTGTGCTTATTGCTCTTCCTGTTGATATTTTTACTGGTATATTCAAGTTAATCTTTCCAGCAACATCACTTTTATTTATATTAACTATACCTTGGCCTGTTAAAACTACATTATTTATTTTTTGTTTTACTCCACTATTAGTAATATCTTTATTTATTATTGTAAATATTTCTTCTATTCTAGCCTCTATTATTTCTATTAACTCAGAACTTTTTATAATTCTATTTTTATTATCATCTTTTGATGTATTTAAAATAATATCATTATCATTATCTATAAAAGATTTTAAAGCTAGGCCATATTGTCTTTTTAGTTTGTCTGCTTCTTCTTCTGATATATTAAGAACTACAGCAATATCATTAGTTATATTATCTCCACCTACTGGAATTGAATTTGTATATACAAAACTTGAACCTTCAAATACACCTATATCTGTATTTCCTGCTCCTATATCTAATAACATTATATTATCATGTAATTCATTATTATCTAGAACTAAATTTCTTTCTGCCAATGTTGTTGGCACTATTCCATCTATCTCTAATCCTGCTTTTTTGAAAATATTATGTAATTGTCTGACATAATCTTTTTCTGCTAATATTATTTGTGCACTTATTGTAAAGCTTGAACTTAAATTTCCTACCGGGTCTGTTACAACTGTTCCATTTTCTAATGTAATCTTATCTGGTACAATATCTATTAATGTTTTTCCATCAGGAATTTCTATATCTTTTACTTGCATTACTGCATTTTGAACATCTCTTACTGATATTCCTGAATATTTATCTCTAGCTTCTTTTGTTATCATATTTTGAACAATTGTTACATATTTTCCCGGAATTGTTACATATGCTGAATTAATTTTTAAATTTGTTTCTTCTTCGGCATCTTTTATTGTTTTTGCTATACTTAAACTTATTTCATCTTCATTTATTATCTTGCATTTCTTTAGTCCACTACATTTATATGAGGTATTGCTTATAATCTCAATTTGCCCAAAGTTGTTTACTTCTCCTACAACCGTACAAACTTTGCTTGTCCCTATATCAATACCTACTATGATATCACCGATAGCCAAGTTAATTCCTCCAATTTTTAGTATAAATTTTTCTAAATGTATATATATTACATTTCACAAAAAAAGTCAATAGTAATTGTAATATTTTTGTAACAATTTCGCAATAATATTGTAACACTCATTTTTGACATTTTTCGCCAATTATCTAAAAATAAAATTACAATTATCTATATTTTTCATACTCTTTATTATATTTATCTAAATATAATTTTATAAATTGCATTTTTATATATTTAATTGTAATTTATAATATATTCACATTTAAAATTCAATTTTTTCTTTTGAATATAAATTTTATATTAAATTTATCCTCACTTTATGTTATACACCCCAAAAGTTCCATAATATTTGCTATTATATATTATTTTTTCTTTCACTTCAATATTATTTTTCTTCTTTTACTATTTCTTTTGATTTTTTATTTCCTTTATCTTTTAATTTATTTGTCCATTTTTCTACATAGTATCTTCTTATTGTTCCTAAATTCATAAACATTCTCCATACAAAAACCACTATTGCTGCTAAATATATATCAACATTTAATTTTTGACCTAGTATTGTCAGTAATATTGCTAAAATGGCATTACCAAAAAATCCTGATATAAATATTTTCAAATCAAAATTTTTATTTATTACTGAAGCTATTCCCCCAAATACTGAATCAAGTGCAGCTATAATAGCTATTGCTAAATAACTAGAATATGTATATGAAATCATTGGAGCATTTAGTCCTATTATAGCACCTAATATGCATCCTATTAATATAGCTATGAATAACATTATATTTCCTACCTTTCCTTTTTTAAAGTATTTAATTATGTTTATTTATTGTTTCCTCTTTTCAAAAATTTTTTATTTACATATTGCCAAATTACTTCTACTCTATATATTTTGTATTTATTTCTTGATTATATTTATCTATATAGATTTTATTGTCTTTTTCTATTGTTGCAATATGTCCTAAAGTTTCTAGTTGTTCAACAGCTCCTCCCGTTCCTTTTAAAGCTGTCTCTAAATATGATTGATTTCCTATTGCTTTTATTACATATGGTTCTAATATTCTTTGACCATTTACTTTTATAAATTCATTATTTATATAAGTTATATCTGTTGTATTAACAATTCTTTGGCCATTTATTGAAATTGCTTCTGCTCCTGCAAATTTAAGTGAATTTACTATTATTAATAAATCATCTGAATTTATTGGTGTTTTTATATCTTTTCCAGTCTTCAAAGTAACTATTATTCCTTCTCCTTGAACATCTGTTAATCCTAATAACATATTATTTTGCTCTAATTCACTTTCTAGCAGTTTACTTGATTCACTATTTGTTTCTTCATCATTTTTGTATTCTTCAATTTTGCTTACAGTATCTTCATATTTTTGATTTATATCATCATATTTTGACTTCCAATTTGCAAGTTCTGTTTTTAATTCAGCTTCTTGCATACTTTCTATTGATGTTATATCTGTTTCATTTACTATTTTAAATTGCATCATCATTACAGATACTAATGCAAAACATGCAATTCCAATAGTAATTGTCATTGTTATTTTTCCTTTTTTTATAGCCTTTTTCATCTATTTCCTCCTATTTTATGTTTTGCATATATTTAAAGTTTATTACACCTGTATATTTAGGTATAGTTATATTATTTGATTTTTCTAAACTAACTCCTACATTTGCCTCTTTTAATATATATAAGTATCCTCCTGGTCTTTGTAATCCTGATAAATATTCTGGCAATCCAATAGCTTTTATTACAAATGGTGCACCTATTCTCTCTCCATTTATATCTATTGTATTACCTCTACAAGATATCGCTGTATTTGCTACCCATCTTTGGTCATTTATTGAAATTGCTTCTGCTCCTGCATTTATCAATTCGTTTACAACACTTAGCACATCAATATCATGAACTAATAACTCACTAGGATTTAATGTTGATGTTGCTATTCCTTTACCATCTGTTAAAGTTATTATAACCCCTGGGCCTTTTGCTTCTGCCATACCAGTTAATTTATTTCCTTGTTTTATCTTATTTTCTTTTTCCTCTAAGTCTGAATTGTTTTTTGTTGCTTTTTGTCTTTCTACTTCTAATTGTTTTTCAGCTTGTTCTAATTCCTTGTATTTATTGTCATATTTTTCTTTATATTTTAATACTTCTGCTCTTAAATTATTTTCCTCATAATTTTGGCTAACCGTAGAATTCGTGTTTTTTACAGTTCTAACTTGTACACATATTCCTAAGGTTAAAGCAAAACACATTATTCCTAAAACTAGGCTGACTACTTTTTTATTTGTCATTTCTCCACCTTTCTAGTATAAATTATACTTTCTCTCTAAAATATACCTTGAACTTTTGATTCAAATCTCCATTTGCAAAAATTTCCCCTTCTTTACCTTTTTCCTCATTTATTATTGCAATTACATATAACATTTTATTACTTAAATTAGAACCATCACCTAAGTGAATCTTCTTTTTCTCATTTTGCATATATATAATATAATCATTTTTATTACTAATGTCAATGCTTGTGACCTCTTTATCTAACTGATTTTCTTTCATTGCACTAATAATTTTCAAAATAATTTCTAATTCAGTTAAGTCTTTATTGTTTAGTCTATTTCCTGGTTTTATTTCTTCTTCTTTTGTTGATATCCCCGTAATTATTGGTAAATTTAATTGATTTTGAGTAATTTCTAAAATATATCCTTGTGTGTTTATATATGCATATTCACCTAATACAGGTACACTAAATTTTGGTTCTCTTTCTTGTATATTTATTTGAAGCTTATTTGGAAAAACTCTCTTTAATTCTACACTTTCAATATATGCATTTGATTTTATTTTGTTTTCTACATCATTTTCCCAAAATTTAAAAATATTTTGACCTATTGATAATTCTGATAAACTTATTATTGTTTCTGGACTTAATTGCTTATTATTAATTACTTCAATATTTTGAATATTAAATATTGGTGAACAAGTTGCAAAAGCTATTATTCCACTTATTACACCTATAAGCAAAATTAATTTCAAGAAAAATTTTATTCTTTTTAGCCTTTTATCTCTTTTTCTTTGCTTTTTTGCAAATTCTTTTTTCATTTCATCTTGTTTCTTTTTATTATTTTTATTTGTCATACCAATAACTGTTTCTGTATCAAAGTCAAATTCATTTTCTTCTTTTTGTATATTGTTTCTTTCTTTAATTCTCTTTTCTCTTTCTTTTTTTCTTTCCATTAAGTTTTCAATATTTTGGTCTTGTCCATTATTGAAGCGATATAAATCTATATTTTCTTCTTTAGGTTTTTTTGGCAATTTAATTCCTCCCTATTTTATTTATAATATTTTTTATTATATAGGAAACCTTATAAAATATTTTAGTTTTGCAACATAAAGTGAAAAAATTAACATTAAAATTTAATTTCTAAATAAAAATATTTTTTATTTTATACAAGGTTTCCTATACAATAAACTCGAAACTATCTTTTCACATATTTAATTCAAAATCTTTGCTTATTATTTTTATTTCATTAACTTACTTTTTCTTCAATCTTCTATTCTTATATTTACACCTATTGCTTGTAATTTCTTATCAAATTTTTCATATCCCCTCAATATATAATCAATATTTTCTATTGTTGTTTTTCCTTTTGCAACTGTTCCTGCTAATACCATTGCTGCTCCTCCTCTTAAATCTGTTGCTTTTACAGTTGCTCCATATATCTTTCTTACACCTTTTATAATTGCCGTTTTTCCTTCTATTGAGATTTTTGCCCCCATTCGTATTAATTCTTGTGTATATTTATACCTGTTTTCAAATATATTTTCTACTATTATAGATGTTCCTTTTGCTACTGTTAATGTTGTTGCAAATATTGATTGCATATCTGTTGGAAAACCTGGATATGGCATTGTTTTTATATCTATTGCTTTTAATTTTTTAGGAGCTAATATTTCCATTTTGTCTTTATTTATTTGTATATTGCAACCTGTTTCTTCTAGTTTGTCTATTATTGGTATTATATGAGATGAATCGACATTCTCTAAAACTAAATGTCCTCCTGATATCGCTGCTAAACATAAAAATGTTCCAGTTTCAATTCTGTCTGGCATGATATTGTAACTTACATCTTTTAGTTTTTTCACACCTTCTATTTCTATTTTGTTTGACCCTGCTCCTTTTATTTTTGCTCCCATTCTATTTAAGAAATTTTGTAAATCTATGATTTCTGGTTCTCTTGCTACATTTGTAATTATTGTTGTTCCTTCTCCTAAACAACTTGCTAATATTGCATTTTCTGTTGCCCCTACACTAGGAAATTCAAAGTCAATTTTTTCCCCTTTTATTTTATCACAAAAGCAACTTATTTTTCCATAGTTTTTATCAATATTTATGCCTAATTTTTCAAATGCTTTCAAATGTAGGTCTATTGGTCTTGTTCCTATGTCACATCCTCCTGTTTGTGATAGTTTGTGGATACACAAACTTCAAATGGAAAGCTAAACCTCCATTTTCATAGATTTCTTTGTACATTTCATTATTTAAATTGTATTCTTCTTTTTGTTCTTTTGTTATTTCTTTTGGATCAAATACTACAATTTTGTCAAATAACCTTGATAGTTCTTCTTTTGTTAGTCCATTTTTCTTAATGTCATCTATTGCCTTAAAAATTAAATCTTCTTTATCTTCTAGTTTATTTAATGTATTAAACTTGTTTTCAGTTTCTTCTAGTTTTTCTTTCTCGTTTTTTAACTTTTTTTCTAATTCTTGCTTTTTGTCTTTATATATAAATTCTGGAATTAAATCATTTAGCTTATCTTCATATACTTGTTTGTATTGTTTTTCTAGTTTTTCTATAGTTTGCTTATGTTTATTTAAGTCTTTCTCTAAAGTAACTTTATTTGTATTAATTGCTTTTACATTATTCATTACAAAATCTTTAAACTCTGGATTGCTAATTAAATTATCAATATATGCATTTACAATTTGATCTAAATATTCTATTCTCATTCTGTGTGGCTTACAACCATAATCTGGTCTTATATCTTTTAGCGCTCCTTCATTACAATATTTTTTACACAAATAACTATCTGGTCTTTTTCTTGTTCCACTTGTTCCTTTTCTTTTGTACATTGCAGTTCCACATCTTCCACAATATAAAAGTCCTGAATATAAATTGTTTTCTACATCTACAAATTTGAATCCATTATTATATCTATCACTTTCTTTTTTTCTTTTCTTCCTAATTTTTTGTACTTTTTCAAATAGTTCTTTGTCAATAATTGGTTCATGATGATTTTCTATTATTGTCCATTCTGACTCATCTTTTACTCTTGTTTTCTTAGATTTAAAACTTACTTTTTCTGTGTGTCCGACCTACATAATCTCCAATATATCTTCTATCATCTAAAATTCGTACTATATGCTGTGCTTTCCAATTTGCAGTTTGTTTTGCATTTGCAAAATTCCTGCTCTGAGATGGTGTTGGTATTCCTTTTTTATTTAGATATGTTGCAATCTTTTGATATCCCCAGTCTTTAGAATATAATTCAAATATTTCTTTTACTACTAGAGCTGTTTCGGAATTTTTAACTAATTTTTTTCCATCTTTGTTATATCCATAAATTGCTTTCACAAGTAAATCTCCTTCTTCTATTTTATGTCTTAAATTTCTTCTTATATTTTTACTATCATCTCTTGCTCTTCTTTCATTAAACCACGCATATAATCCAAACATTTCTTCATTATATTGTTCATCTTCAAATATTATTTCTACACCTTGTTCTTCTAAGTATTCTACAAAGTCTAATGCTTCCTTTTGATTTCTTCCAAGTCTTGCAGAGTTTTTAAAAACGATTACATCTATTTCTTTGTTTTTCGCTCTGTTTCTAATGTCGTCAAATCTACTAAAATCTGTTCCACTTTTATCATCATCCATTATAATATCAACTATATTTATATATCCATGACCTTTACAATATTTTATAAGTAAATCTCTTTGTGTTTCAATTCTTTCATAGTTTTCACCATAGTCATCTCTACTTTCTCTGCAATAAATTACAACTCTTTTTTCTTCATTAGACTTTTTCATTATCCACCTCTATTTGTAATGTATCAATAACATTTTATTTTGCATATTATTATATTGTTGCTATTATATATAAAAAGACCTATAATTTCAAGTTGTTTCTTGAAATCTTAGAACTTTTTTCAGTTGGTTACAAATTGTTACCAACTTGTTAGTACTGCTTAACTGTTTATTTATATCAGAATTACTAAATATCTTCGTTTTCATTTTTATCAGAAATCTTTTTAACTTTTTTGTCTTCTATATATTCGTAATTTAATTTATTTGTTTTAGTTACAACAGACTCTCCAAGATTTTTTTCAATATCTTCCCTGGCAACTTTCGCAGCATGTCCTCCCATTTTAGCAACTTTAATATTTTCCTTTAATCCATTTGGTTTTTGCTTAGTTGCTAATCTCTTAGTAGCTTCCTCTGATAAATCTGTTAATATTAGTTCTATATTGTCCATGTTATCTCTTAAATTTTCTTTTCTTAATCCTTTATATTGCTTATATTCTTTTGCTGTCATTCCAGACCATTCTTTATATATTTCATTTGTTAAAATTGCATATTCAATATTACTTTCAATTCCATTCTCTTTCCATACATCAGTTAATTTTTTTCGTTCTTGAATTGATTTCATTCTTTTAGCAATCCATTCTTCATCATATCCTTTTGTTCGGTACAAATCAATAGCTCTTTGTAATGCTATTGATGGATCAAAAGTTTCATCAACTCTTTCCTTTCCTAGATGTGCTAACCATTGTTTTATTGGTTCAGCATTTTTTGAAGGAATTGATTCTATTATACGAAACATTCCTTCAATATCACACACATCTGTCATACGATATTTTCCATCTTGGGATTTTAATTTCAACTGTCCGATTTTTTCGGACACTTCAAATCCATCTTTTATTAAATTCTTTTTCAAATCACTCCAATACTTTCTTGGTCTGTTGCTTCCTGATATTACACCAACAATATCTACTATACTGATATAATATTTTTCTTCATCTTTATCCCATATCGTTCTTATTGTTTCATTATTAAATAATTTATTTATTAATTGCATTTTATTTTCGTCCATTTTATACCTCTTTTCCTTAAGTTGTTCGGAAATTCCGAACAACTTAAAATCTCTTTCATTTCTTCTATTTATATCATAATCCTAACAATTTTTCAATATATTTGCGAAAATCTGTTCTTATTTTTATTTGTATTTTTCTTGTATTCTATCAGATATAATATCGGTGAATACCTGTTTATAATCTTGAGTATCACCCACATTTGATTTTGGACATATAAAAACTGCAAATGGTAGTTTGTCTTTTTGTTTCTTATCCTTATCATTCTTTTTTGTCATTTTCAGAGTATTCACCTACCTTTCTATCAATTGTATTCGTTTCTTGTTTGTCCTTATTACTAAAACTACAAGTGGTAAATCAAATACCCATATGAGATTTGCCATCATTCCTCTTTTTAGAGAATTGCCCCTTTACATCACGTTAGCCAGACAAAAGTATCATTATATGTACTTGTAGTTTGCTATTCAATTTTCAATGTGCTATACTATTATAGAAAATAGTTATTCAGAATTACTATTTTCTATTATCTGTTTTTATTATAAAAACCTTAAAACGGCTTGTAAATAGATTTCTATAAGTCTATAGCTAAAGTAAAATTCAAAATAGTTATAGTCTATTTTTTAAATGGAGGAAGTGCTGTAATGATAACTAATTTCTCAATTAATAATAATAAAATTATAATAAAAAATAATCGGAGAATATTTTGGTGCAATTCATGATTTTGAATACAATATTGGAGATAAACTATATGAATTTGCTATAATGGCTAATAAAGAATTTGAAAAATTAAAAAATATGTACTCTCAATTAATAGAACTTGTATCTACTGCAAAAGAATCTGATATAATGGATGAGAAATTAGATTGTTTCTTTAAAATGTTTCAAATAGTTAGAGCTTGTTTAGAATTCTCTCCTTATACGCACTTCAATACTCAAGTATTGATAGATATAATTGTAAAAACCTATAATACACAAGTATTTAGGTCTGATTTATTATTTAAATCTGATATTGGATGCTTTATTGAAAATCCAGAATACTCTCCAAATGAATTTTTTGAAGAATTGGAGGAAAACGAATATAACATAAATCTTATAATTCACGAATTTACTCAGAAAATAGAAAAAGTATCTAAGAAAAGACATAAAGAATATATGAATTTTTTTGAAACAATTAGAGATTTATTGATAAAAGATTTTATGGAAAAAAAGTCTGATTTAAAAGAAAGATTAGAATTAATTAGCAAATATTCTCAAAACTCTACTGTAAAAAACTTATCTACTAATGAAAGATTATATTTATATGAAGCCAAAAGAGTTTTTGATATACACTATGTAAATACTAACCCTGCACATGCACTATTTTTAGATACAAAATTCAAAACAAAATATATATGTAATGCAGAATTGTCATTACAAGAAAAAAGATTAGATGTAGAAAATGTAGTTAATTTAATAAAAGAAAAGCATATTATGGCTGAAGAAGTGTATGAATTAGCTAATGCTGAAGAACAAATTAGGTTTGAATTATTTAAAATAATCCAAAATAATTTTACAATTAATAAATGTAAAAATTGTGGCAAATTATTTATACCTATAACTACTAGTAAGAATAAAAATCAAAAAGGTAGAAATGACCAAAAGTATTGTAATAATCTATATTTAGATACAGGAAAAACTTGCAGAGAAATTGGTGCTTTAAATAAGCGAAAAGAGAAAGTTCAAAATAGCTTAATTCTAAGGGAATATAGCAGAGAATACAAAAGAATATACGGATTACACTATAATCATACAAAAGACTTTAAAGAAAGACAATTTAAGGAATGGTCAAATAAATCAAGAGAATTAAGAGACATCTATAATGATAGTCAAATTAACGAATTTAAACAAGAGCTTCAAAACCTAAGTCAATCGTATTGCAAAAAATAGAACAAGCAATTGTACTTGTTCTATTTCTTTGTAAATAGATTTTTAATTTTAATTATTATTCTTTTTAGTATTGATTCTTTATATTCAATCATTTGTACATTATTATTTGTGTACTCAATATTTCTTTCTTTCCTATCTTTGAAAATATTATCTACATTATATTTTTTCTTTTTTTCTTCTTCTATGATTTGCATATCATATTGTTGCTTAGCTCTTATTTTGGCATATTGTTCAGGGCTAGCCCAGTAATCTCTAAAGATATTTACCATAATAGCTTCTGTTTCATTTAATATTTTTAATTTAGAAAAATCCTGATCTTCATCGATAGTAAAAGTATAATTATTATCCTTTTTGTTTTTTAATGTTTCTATTAATTCCTTAGGTATTTTATTAACATCATCTGTTGGCATATATTTTAATATTTCTAAAACTTCTGTGTATGCTTTTGGATAATTTTCTTTCACTTTTGTTATCCTCCTTGTATTCTTTTGATATTGCATTTTCATAATCAACACAATCTAAACCTTTTAATACATTCTTAATTATTGTTTTTCATTAATTCGTTTACTTATCATTTCTTGCATATCTTTATGAACTCGTACTTGTGCTTCTTGTTCTAATTCTGTATTTAAAGATATACTACCTAAGAGTTTTCTTTTATTTTTTTTTGCATTTTCTTCTTTAACTATATCCAATAATCTAGAATTTTTTCTTAACATTACCCTACCATATTCTTTATCGAGTACATCAGTTTGATACCCAATTCTCATTAACATTTGCCTTACATAGTCAAATTGTTCTGCATTATCCATTTCAACTAAATCTGTTATTATAGTTGATCTAGTCCCCTGTGAAAATACCTTTACTAGTTGTGATGTATTTTGACTTAAAATAGATATTTTTGAATATAATTCCTGAAGTTTATCATCTTGGATTGATGTTTCTATTTGAAATTGAGGATTACTTCTAATCGTTTCAATTCTTTTACTGAAATTTTCCAATCTTGTTTTAACATCTTCTGTTGTGATTTCTTTTGTCATTTTATCATATACTTGTTCAATTAAATTATTTACAAAATCAATAATAGAATCAATATTTCTATTTTCATTCAAAAATGCAGACAATTTTCTATCTAAATTTTCCTCCTTTTCTTCTTGTAATTTTCCACCATTTTTTTCAAATTCTTCTATTGCCTGTTTCAATGTCATGTCTATTCCCTGATTATTATATCCAGACATCCTTATTGGAAACTCTTTATGTGCAACTAATCTTCCTATATACTCATCTGGAGATGTGCCAGTATCTTCAAAACTTTTCATTCGTGCCATTTCAAAGCCATCCATATATGCTTTAATATTTTCTGGTGTCGCCTCAATCCATCCATATTTTAAAATTTGTCTAGCAACACCTTCTCTTTTTTTGTCTGTCAACATATATTTTCCGCAATGTTCTCTGCCATCATCAAGAAAAAATTGTCTATATGTGCAATCAATAATATAATTTTTATGATGTATATCTACAAATGTACAATTATGCCCCTCTGCACGAGGAATATTAATATTTTTTCCATCCACAAGCCTTGTCTTTTTAGGAGAATAATAACCAGGAGCTAGGAATACTGCATCAAATCCTTTTGATGTGCAATCTAACATTATTCTTTTTGTTGAACCTTCACATTCCCCAGATAGTCCTTCACTTAATAAGTCATGCTGCTTCATTAGATGCCTTCGTTCCTTTTGAACTATACGAGTCAATATTTCTTGAGCTGACATATTTATATTATATTCATCATCTACATCTTTTTGTATATATGGAACACTTTCACATATAAAAGTTTGTTGCTTTGTTTTATTATCCTCCTGATCGTTCATTGGTATTTTTTCTTGACTTATACCTTTATTCAAGTATTTTTCATAAAAATCTCTTGATAGCATCTCTTGATTTATTGAATCTTTGCCTAAAAAAGCAGTTATAATACTTTCAGCATAATTTTTTAAATTTTCAGGAGTTGCTTCAATGAATCCATATTTTAACATCTGTTCCAAAATATTTCTTTTATTGGAAGTTTGCAACATAAATATTAATGGATTAAGTTGAATATCAACACCATCTTCTTTTACATTGCTATTTGTTAAAGTAAAAAACTGTCTATAGGAAAGATCAATTATATATTTCTTACCATCTATAGTTGCAATTGAAAAATCATGTGACTTAGATTTTTGCTTTAATATGCTACTATAGTCTGTTATGTTACATTCATCAAAAAAAATTCCCGCTTTTTCTCCATGTATTCTCTCTAAAAGCTCTACTAATGCTCTTTCTTCGCCTCTAAAATTTTCATTCTTTATACTATATCTATCTTGTTTTAAAGGTGCTTTTAATCTGTCATGAGTTGTAGAAGAAGTTGCAACTTTTAGTAATGTTTGTTCTCCTAACACCATTCTTAAATTTTGTACTAGATAATTAGCTTTCTCATTACTAGTCATTGTTTTACTATAATTTAAAGCTTTACTATAGTCAATATATGGTTCAGTGTCTACAATATACGCATGTTCTAATGTTGTATTTAATATATTTAAGCATTCCTGATATTTGTCTGTTTGCTTAACACTTCGCAATAATTTATTGATTTTTTCTATACATTCTAAAAAGTTATCTGTATCATTCTTATTTATATTTTCTATTATCGAATTTAAATTAATTGCAAATTCAATTGGTCCCATATATATGTTTGCTCCTTTTTATAAAATAACCTTCCAAATAACAAATGAATATTTTTATTATTATCCAATAATATTTTATCAATAAATCCCCTTTTTTACAATAGTTATTATTAAACATTTATATTAAATTGTTCTTATCTTTCATACTCTATTTCTTTCTCTATATCTTTCTCTATATCTTCTTTTACTATCTGTTTTTCGGCATCTAATAAAGTATCATTTTCTTTTTCAAAAACTCTGATTAAATTGTCTTCTGCCCCCATATCGAATTTTTTACAAATCCATTTTATAAATTTTTCTATCACTTCATAAAATTTATCTATTATCTTATTCAAATGGATATTCTCTTTTTCTAAACTTTTAATTTTGCTTTTATATTTCCATTCTAAATCAAATGCTTTTTGTTTATATTCTGACTTAATTTTATCTACTTCATTGTGCAATTCTTTACTGTCATACATTATTTCTTTTCTTTCTTTTTCATATTTTATTGCTTTATTTACTAAATTCACTTGTTTTGATAATTCTTTGTGCAGTAAGACATTTTCTTGATATAATTCATTTATTAATTTATCTTTTGGTTTAATGATTTCATCTTCTACTTTTTCTCTATTTAACTTTATAAGTTTAATATCATTTATATTAGGTGTTTTCGGTAATTCTAGTTCTATATTGTTTAATACTTTTTTAGTATTTTCAAAATTAGTTATCTTCTTTAAGTTTTCTATTTTTTCATGTTTTGCTCCTGTTTCTTCAACTGGTAATCCTCTTTCTAGTTCAAATCCTTTTGAAGTAATGTATTCAAAAAAAGCATTTTGTAATTGTCTGTAACTATCTCTACCTTTCCAAAAATCCCTACAACATATTTTATCTATTTCTTTTCCTTCTTTATCTTTTGTATGCATTACTGGAATATATATCAAGTGCATATGTGGTGTTCCTTCATCTAGGTGTACTACTGCTGATATTATATTTTTTTCTCCAAGATTTTTGTAACTACATATAAAATTATAACTTTCTTCAAAATATCTTTTGGTTTCTTTTTCTCCAATTTCATCAAAAAATTCTTTATTTGATGTAAATAACATTTCGCACATTATTATACTGTTACTTCTTATATGTCCTTGTAAATCATTTTCTTTTTTTAATCTATCAAATTCTTTTATATAACTCAATTCGTTTTTCCTTAAGTAATAATTCAAATATGTTTTTTTTGAATCAATATCTTTATTTGTATGACCTTTTGTTCTTCTTTCATTATGGACATAACTTCCTTTTGCTTCTGTTCTAGTCAACTTTTCATTTCTTATAATTGCATAACTCATATCTTCTTTGCACCTCCTTCTTGCTTAAGATATTCTTTGAATGTCTAACATACTAGACAAACAAGTTTGTCTGTATGGCAGGGCTATTGCCCCACACCCCATTCAATCAAAAATAAAAAAGCAAATTTTTATTTTTGATTGTTAAAAAACTATAAATAGTTTTTTAGACAAATTTAAAAGAGGCTAGTTCTAATATTAAGTAGAATTAACCTCTTTTAAATTTGCATATAAGCTATTCCAATCGAAGTCATCGTAATTTCTGTCGCTTCTATATGGATTATTTTTCTTTTTACACATGTCACATTTATTATAATTATTCTTATTTTCTATATTATTTATTATATCTTTGTCATTATTATGTATAGGGTATGGTCGATTTTGACTATTTAAATAGTTATTTGTTTCAATACCCTCTTGGCTTTTTGAATTATACCTATTAATCTTTTGAACAATAGGTGTAATTTGTCTTTGTTCTATTTCTTTACTGTCTGTTTTATATTTTAATTTTACTTTTATATACTCTTTTTCTTTCAGAGAACTTATAATTTTAGATACTCTATTTGCTGTTACATTTGCAATACTTGCTATATATTTATTACTTGCAAAACAACTTTTAGTTTCTTCACTTAAATATAAAATCATAGATAGTATTATTTTCTCTTTATCTGATAAATCTTTGTTTAATAAAATTTCTGCTGGTATCCATAGACCTTTTAGTTTTTGCATTTTCATATCCTCCTTTCGCATAGTTTAATTAACATTAATTTTGATTAGGTATAAAAAATAAGCCTTAAGATTTTACTCTTAAAGCTTTTTCTATATTTATGTTTTTTTCATTTTCTTTTAGGCAATAGGAACATCTATATGATTCCTTGCAATACATACTCTATTCTTTATTACATAACATTCTACATAGTGATTTCCCGCAAAATCAGATGTCTCGTAATTTGCATATATATCTTTGCTTTTAAATATTTGACCTCTTATACAATTCCCTTTTTCTGCTAAAATTCCATTATTTTTTACTTTCCATAAAACTTGATATGGTTTTTGTATGTTTGTATCCTCTATAAAGAAGTCTAGAGTACATCCTATTTCGACTTTTTGTTTGTTTTTAAGTATTTCTGATAAATATGTATATCCTCCATTCTTATTTGTAACTTTACAATTTATTTTTATAAAACAAGTAGTTGGTTGTACTGTATATATATTGCCAATATATTCTTCAGTATCATCATATTCACTTAAATTTTTATTATATTCATATTCACTTAGATTTCTCATAGATTCATTTATATTTGTACTCCAGAAATCATGATTAAAGAAATTATACCATGCCTCCCTCGCTTGTTTTTCTGTACATTCACTACTAAATAATATATATAATTGGGATATATATGAATTTAATCTATTATAAAAATTATTTAACTTATCAAAATCTTCTTGTACTAATAGTAAACTTTGCGAGCTATCTGTAGGATTATATACTTCCTTGTTGTATCTTAATCTATCCCTTATTGCACAAATGGTATAATAAAACATTTCATCAATCCTAGAATAATTTTGTATTTTTTCATCACATAATACTGTCTGTATTAATCCTCCTGGCATTTTCCATGTATCATGAGATTTGCAAAATGTCTTACTTAATCTTATTGCTTGCCTTAACTTTTCACCATTTATTGATATTTCTTCTTTAAACCAATTGTTTATTGCTCTTGGGTCTCTTGCTCTCCACTCACTTCCAGCATGTTGATATGAATAACTATCATCATAAATATTTTTAGTTCTTTTATAAACAGCAAAATCTATATGATAATTATCAACATATTCTATTCTTACACAATTAGTCTTGGCTTCAGGTTCATTTTTAAAGTTAGTACATTTTCTTTTTAATGCATTTGCTATTATATTTTTTATAGCAATAGAACCTATATCTCCAATATTACTACTGTCGAATACAATTGCTATATCTATATCATAATCCTTTTTATCGTTTTGGATAACTGTAGACATTGCTACACTACCTTGTTCAATTGTCTCTGCTATCTTATAATCAGTTCCATTTTCTTCATTATATTCTTTTAACCCATCTTTTAATCTATCTATATTTATCTTTTTCTTTTCCCTTAAATTATTAATTTTGCTTTTTGGTAATACGACTTCATTATAGTAAAACTTTTTCATATCCTTTTCTAAATTATACATTGCTTTCTTCCACTTCCTCTACTTTTATTAGTTTCCCTTTATCTGTTCCATTAATTACAATTCCCCATGGATACTTAATATTACTTTGACTTTCAAATTGATAAGCTACTATTTCTGGTATTCTTGTACTATCTACACTTCTTTTTCCCATTTCTACAGCAAGACAACTCTGACTTGAGCATACAATATTAATTCTTTTAATATCTGGAATTATATGAGTAATTTTTTCAACAGTTGTAAATATAATGTTTGTGTAGTTATTTAATTGTTTTACACTTTTTATAGCATTATCTTTAGGATTATCAATCTCTAATCTACATATGTCAGAATTAACATTAAACTGTTTTAATGCTTGATCTGTTATCTTTTGAGTTATAGAAATTGCCACAACCACCTCTTTCTTTCCAGTATCTAACTTATCTAATTCAGTTTTTAATTTTAATTCTGGATACATATAATTATTCTTATTAGTCAACTCATAATATTGATTTGTATCTATCTTATCAAATTCATAATATTTATTAATCTCAACTCTATTTAGATATGTCCCTGCATACATTATAAATGGAATTGGTGCAATTCCAGTATATCCTCTTTTAAGTTCAGTAGTTTCGTTTTTAAATGCTTCTGTTTCTTCTTTTATTTGCTCTAATATGCATTTAAAACAATCCTTATCCTTCTTTATAGAAAACATTCTTTTATAAATATGTACAAAATTTATTTCTCTTTCTCTATAATCATATAATATTGTCTTTTTACTTTTTAAATATGGTTCAACATTTCTCTTATAGTATCCATTAATATTTAAGACACATAACTTATTTTTTTTAGAAATTTTTATAACTATTGCCACAATTACTAAAATTATTCCAAATGCAAAATTCCATATATTAAATTCATCAGTTACACTTGATAGATTATTATTTCCCATGATTATTGCTGTTTCTATTATCATTTTATCCCAAAAGTCACCTGAGGCATTATTAATCAATTCTATTCCCGCTGTAAATAATATACAAAATAAACTATCCTCTTTTTCTTTCTTTTTTGCACTTGTATATGTAGCCACAATACCTATAATAATTATAATTATTGAAACAATTTGTGTTAGCATATCCCACATCTCCTTTATAATTCCATATTTTACCACAATTTGTTCCAAAAATAAATACTAATTTATAATTATTTAAATTCCTGTATCCACTCATTTATCTTATGCTTGTCCAATGTATCAATTAAATATCGCAATCCCCTGGATATGTAAATGTTGCTTTATGGTATTTTCCTAGCATTGCTCCTGCTAATATCACTGATGACCTCATCTGATGCATTAATTCTTCTGGTATTTCTAGTTTCTCTATTTTGCTTGTGTCTATTATTACTTTATTATTCTTTTTTTCTACTTTTGCTCCTAAGGTTTCTAATATTTTATACATCATTTGTGTGTCTTTTATTTCTGGTACATTGTATAGGGTTGTTTTTCCTCCATTTAATATTGTTGCTGCTATTATTGGTAAACTTGAATTTTTTGAGCCTGATATTTTTACTCTTCCTTCTACTTTTCTCCCACCTTCTATTATGTATTTTGACATTTTTCTGCCTCCTTTTTTCTTTTGCTATATTTTATGTTTTCTTTACATAAATTGTGAATGTAGGAATTATATAGTTCTCCATTTATTGTTGCTTGTAACTCATATATTTACTTTATTATCGTATATGTTAAAAGTTCTAAAAATCAATGATTATATTGAATTTTAGAACTTTTATTCTAATTGTTTACTTTTAGATAATATATTAAGCAACTTTTTCTTTATAGTTTACAATAGTAACTTCTGTTGCTAATTGCTTTAATTGATTTACAATTTTTTCAATGTTTTCTGCTATTTCATCATCAAAGTATTGTTCTCCACATTGAGTGCATACTTTTGCTGGAACTCCTTTAATAATAATAATTGTATCTTCTAAATCAACTACATAATTTACTTTCTTTTTTTCTATATTCCCTTTGCACATAAAACAATTCGTTATTTTTCCCTCCTTGTTTTCATATCTTCTTCTTATTTTCCTAATAAAAATTTTGCATGTTCTTTATACTCTTCTAATCTCATATTTATTTCTTCTATATCCACATAGGTTCTACTTCATGCCATGCTGAAAAACCATTATCTAATTCTGGTAACTCAATAAATGTACCCTCTTCATGTAATGTTGCACCTACTTCAAACTCATATGCATGATAACCACACCAATCAAATGCTAATTGTATAATAGCATTAAACTCATGAAATGTTATTTCCTCTGGTATTTGTAGCCTTCTCCATACTTTGATGGCATTGCTATATCATGTTATATATTTAGAATCTGTTCATATGTGCCACTATTTTGTTTTCATCATCTCTATACTTATGATATAATTCTAAAAATCTAAACATTTCTTGTTTTTTGTTATAATCCTTTTTATTTTCTTTAATCCATTTTTGTATAAACTTATCCTTTTTATCAAATATAAGACTTAGTCCTGTACCAAAATTTATATCGTTATATGAAATTATTCTTGTATAGAAATAATATCCTGTATTGTTTTTATTTCCGCTCATTCCAATATCTGTAATTTTTGTTATTTTTCCATTTAAAATATTCTTTAAATAAACTTGTGCTTCTTCAAAATCTGTTTTTATAACTTCGTATAGTCCTGCTTGTGAATCTAACATGCTTTTTAAAAATTCTTCTTTCTCTTTTTTCTTGTATCTATTAGTTTTTAAAAATTCTTCTGTAATGCAATTCATATTTTCTATATTTTTATAAAAAACAACATTTGCAAGTGCTTGTGCTCCTAATTGCGTTCTTGTATCAAAAAAAGTATCAAATTGTTGTATATTATTGTCTTTTTTCTTTATTATTTTCATATACTGTTTTTTTATGTCTTTTTTATATTTTGGACTTTCCAAATAACGCATCATACTATCAATTATTTCTCCATGTATCTTTCTAGCTTTTTTATATTTTTTTATATGTGCTTTATCTTTTAACAATAAATTTCTTAAATTATTCAGCAACTGATATGGTTCATTTATATAATCATCTTCGTCTTCTTCATAATCATCTTCAAATTCTAAAATTTCTTCTGTATCAAAAAAATTTTTTGCTTCTTTAACAATTCTTTTCGATATTTCATCATTTCTTTTTTCTATAATTAATAGTGGTGCTAGTGCTAAACACAGTTCTTCATCTTCATTATAAAAATCATCATTATTTATTTTATCTAAAGCTATTTCAATAATCCTATTATCAAATTTATTTGCTAATATTCGAATTATATTTAATATAACTTCTTTGTTTTTACTTGTATTTATTTTCTCTAGTAAAAAATCATCAATTTCTTTTGAGTTTAAATATTCTGCTATATCGTAAAAATAATCTGGCAATTCTCTTTTTTCAAAATTCTTTAATATTTCCATATAATTCTCAACAAATTCGTTGTTACATATATTCGAAAAATAATGATTACACTCATCGGCATATTCTAAAAAATCCATATCTGTAAAATAAAACAGTAATATAATACTTGCATATGAATTATTGGCAATTCTACATAATGGATGTATTAAGTATGGTAAATGCATTTTTCGAAACTCCATTAGATGATTATCTGTTATTGTATCTTCCATAGCCTTACTGTCTAATCCTTCCACTCCCATAAGTGATAAGACATATAAAATAAATACAATTTTCCCCTGTTCTGTTTGAGTTAATGCTATTTCCATTCCCCTTCTTAATATATTAGAAGTATATGTTTCTTCATCTTCTAAATAATGTTGTTCAACGTTTTTTATATATAATTCCAATAAGTCATCTGGTTTTTTATTAATAAAATGTTTGATTTTCTTATATAATACTAAATTATATTCGTCCTGAAAAAATTTCTCAAAATTATAGTTCAAATCTTTTATTAATTCATAATGATTTACTAATACATATTCTATTTTTTCTTTAATATTTTCATCATTTTCCTTAAAATAAATTTGTATTAAAGATTTTATTATATCTTTGTTTAATTTTGAATAAATTAACCCTGCATAGTTTATCTCTAAATTATAATTTTCTTGTAAAAAAACTATAAATGCTTTATTTATATCTTCATCATCATATAAATGTAAGTCACATACATGTTCATATATTGCATTTCTTACTATAAATTCTTTATTTTTTAATTCATTTATTATTTTATTTTTATTTAACATCTTTTAACTCCTTGATACTATATTTATTTGTTTTTATTATACTTCTAAGACTATCAATCATTTTAGCAATGTTGTTTTTTGCGATGTCGATAAAATGTTTATCTTTTATTATTATCTTTTAGCATTTTAATCATTCTATCAAAATCACTTTCTATTTGTAAGTTCTTTTACATTGATTGTAATTTTTCTAGATAAAACATATTTTTTACAATAAAATTTGCTTGTCCATATTTACTTTTCCATCTGTTAAGTCATACATTTTTTCTATTGATATATTATCTCTTACACTATATTCATTTAACAATGTACTGTTTTCTGGTATCTCTATACTTTTACCTTCATTTGCAAATTTAATTACTTCTCTTTTTAAATCTTTAATTACTTGCTTGTCTTTCCCTTCTACTTGTTGTAATAAAGCAAAAATATCTACCAATTCTTTTGGCATATCTATTATTTCATCTTTTTCAATATTGCCATAATTTAGATAATATATTAAGCAACTTTGATATGGATAGTCATCATAAAATATCTAATTTATACAATTCTTTTTAGAGTTTTTTCTTATATTTTTATTAAATTTCTACTGACTTTTTGTTTCTAATATTATATCATTTTTCTTTAAACTTTCTATCAATTCATGTATTCCTTGATTTTCTAGATCTAAGATAAACCCTTTCATCCCCACTTGTTTTGCTACCTTAATATTTTCAGCTTTATCGTCAATTAAAAAACTTTCTTCTGGTTTAATATTAAAATTTTCAAAAAGTTTAATATATATTTTTTTATCTGGTTTTATAATGTTATAATCACATGATACGATCCATCCATCTACCGCTTCAAATATAGGTAATTTTACTAAATAATTATAAGCTTCTTTATTATTATTTGATAATATAAAAATATTGTACATATTACTCTTCAAATTATTCATTAATTCAATTACTTCATTATTGAATGGTCTATATTTATAATAATTTAATAATACTTCTCTTATTTCATCATCAATTGTAAAATCTATTCCACAATTATCCAAATGTTCTTTTAATGTTTCTTTTCCTAAATCTAACTTATTCCAATTATCAAAGAACTTACATTTTATAATTTTATATATTTCATCTGATATTTTTAAATTTTCCAAAACAACTGATGGTGTATCTTTTAATATTACATTTCCTAAATCAAAAATTATATTTTTTATCATATCTATAAACATTCCTTTTCTTATTTTTTTATTTATGCAATATTCAATTCTGTAGCTTTTAAATTATTTTTTGGATGAAAAATTAATATTATATTTAAATTTTAAAACTTTTTTCTCATTACATTCGAGATAATCTTTTTAATTTTTTCCTTTCATAATCCCCAAAAAATATCTTAACCATTCAAAAGCTTCATTATTTTCAATCATTCTGGAAAATTCATCAACTGTAACATATTTAGCATCAATAACTTCTCCATCATTAAACGATAATTTATTCAAACTTATATCCTCCTTTATTAAATATATATCTCTAAAAAAATTCATATTTTCATTTTCTTCAACAATTTCTTTAATTAATGTAATTTTATTCTCCTCTATGTCTAAACCAATTTCTTCTTTCAGTTCTCTTTTTATTGCCTCTTTACTTGCTTCTCCACTAATAACTAATCCATTTGTTGGCTCCCACATTCCACCATGTGTCTTGTTTAAATTTCTTTTTGTTAATAATATTTTTCCTTGATTATTAATAATCCAACATTGCACTGAAATTATGTATTCTCCTTTATTAAGAATTTCTCCTTCTTTTCTTTCAATAACTTTTCCAGTTCTTTTTTTCTTTCTATCATATACATCTAATTTCTCAACCATAGTAATCTTCCTTTCACTTTTCTAATTATTCTTCCCCTGAATTTAAACTTCGAATTTGCTTAGCATTTTTGTTTGAAATTACATTTTTACCTGTTTCTTTTTCTAATTGTTCTTTTGCCAGCCTCGCAATATTTCCACCTTTAATAACTGAATCTTCTGCTTCTTTAAATCCTTTTCCTTTTTTACTCTTTGAAATTTCTGTAGAAGATGTTTCAGCGAGCATATTTAATACTAATTCCATATTAGTCATATTGTCTCGTAAATTTTCCTTTTTTAAACCTTTTATATTTTTATATTCTTTTACTGAATATCCACTCCAAGCCTGTGTTAAAATATTTGTTAATATTGCAAAATCTTTTCCTTCACTTATTCCTTTTTCTTTTAATTCATCTGTAAATTCTTTTCTTATATCTATTGTTTTTAACCTTTGGTTTATCCATTCTTCTGAATATCCTTTTTTTCTGTATATATCTAATGCCCTATTTATTGCTATTTCTGGATCATATGCTTCATCTATTCTTTCTTTTCCAACTTGTGCTAACCATAGTTTAAATGGCTCTGCTTTTTTAGATGGTATCGATTGGATTAACCTTAAAATTTGTTCAGTAGTCATTACATCAGTATCTCTTAATTTTCCATCATATGCTTTCATTTTCAACTGGTAACAACTTGTTACCAGTTCACTTCCTTCTTTGTTTAACCTCATTTTTAATGTTTTCCAGTATTTTCTTCCACCTTGATAATCATTATCTGTTAATACTGCTACTACATCTACAACCGAAAAATACCATTTTTCTTGTCCATCATTCCATCTTGCTCTAATTTTTTTATCTTCAAATAATTTTAATTCACTATCTTGTTCCATGTTCTGCCTCCTTCTTTATTAACTATTTTTTGTTTTTTATCAATATAAGAATTTCACCTTTATCTTTCTATTATTTATTCATTTTTTTATTCTGTGCATTTAAATTTCTATTTTTTTCCTTTTCTATTAATTTTGCACTTTTATTTGGTGTTGGTAAATTTTCTGGCATAGTTCCTCCAATTCTTTTTCTGATATTCCTTTTCTATCTGCGATATCTTTAGCTGTTTCACCGTTATATAGTCCTCTATAACCATAATTATTGAATTTACCATAATTTTTTACTCCTGCTAATTTTGCTGTATCGAATAAATATCTATTTTTATCTTTTACATTTTGTCGTGTATATAATCTTTTCTCATCTTCGCTTAATTGTTCATATTCTTGCCTAGATATTTCTTGTTTCCTAGTTTGCACTGCAAAATATGTTTGTGCAAGTGCTATTTGTTTTTTTCTTGAACTTCCATTTTGTGCTATAAGATAACATGCATATCTATTCAATTTATAATCATAATCTTGAACATATCTTTCTCCTCCATTAGGCATTTTTGATGTTTTTCCCATTTGGGAAAAACATTGTTCAACTGACACTTAACTATTTTTACAAGCTATCATTGCCTTTTTTATGATATTTTTAAATTTGTCCCAGCTTGAATAGCCTAATACTTGCATTAGTTCTCTAGCATACCAAAATTCGACTCCGTTTTCATCTATATGTTTAATGCTTTCAAAATCTTTTTCTGTAGTATTTACTAAATTATTTGGCATATATATCCTCTCCTTTTCCAATTATAAATAATTGAAACATTTTTTATTTCTTCTATTTATATCATATTCGCTAAATATTTTCAATACTTTTTACGAATTTTTGTTCTTATTTTTTAGGACAAAAAAAGAACTGTCTTTTCTATCATTTCACAGCCCTTTCCTTCAAAAAATCTTTTATTTTATAACTTATTATTCTTCAACCTTCTCAAACATATCTTTACCAACTCCACATAGAGGGCAAACCCAATCTTCTGCTAGGTCTTCAAATTTTACTCCTTCTACTTCTTCATCGTAGATATATCCACATGCTATACATCTATATTTCATTTTATCACCTCCATTTTTATATTTCTCATTATATCAATTTTATTTTTTCTCGTAAATAGTTTTTTTGTTTTTTATCATTTTATTTTTTCTTCTCTTTATGACTATAAATATACCTATTGCCAATACTATTGTTATTATTGATATCAAAAACAAATTTGACTTTCTTTCTTCTTTTTCTAAATTTTCTATGTTTCCTTCTATTTCTTCTATACTCAATTTAACATTTTCATTGTTATTTTTCTGCAATATTTGTTCCAATTTTTCTAATTCCTTTCTCTTCTCCTCTTCTGCTTTTAATTGTTCTTGTTCATTTCTCCTGTATACATTTACTTTATATTTTTTACTTGTATATCCATTCTCGGCAATTACTTTTATTATAATTTCATTATTCCCATATTTTAAATTTTTCCCTCCATTAATTTCTACTTTTGCATTTATTTTTTGTGGTATTGCTAAAATATTTAAATTTTCAATTGTATTTGAAACTTCAGTTTTATATTCTAATATATTTTCATTAAATTCAGGTGATAATATTGCATTTTCTATTGCTAAATTTTCTAAATTTGCATTTGCTAATTCTATATTATTTGTTTTTGTCACATATATTTTATAATTTGTTTTATCTCTCATATTTGGTGCCATTACATTAATATTTATTTCATTTATTCCTATTTTAAAATCTTTATTTCCTGTTATTTCTACTCTTGAATTTTTATTTTGAGGATTTGCTGTTACCTCTAACTCATTTAAGTTTTCTGTTGTAAAATAATATTCTGTAATTTCAGGATTAAATTCTGGTGTGATTCCCTCATGATTTAATCTCATTTCTTTTAGTTTTGAATTAGTATTATCTTCATTATTTGTATTTGACATTATTTCTTGATTTTCTTCTACTACTGAAATTATTCTGTTTTCTTCTATACTTGCAACTTCTTTTCCTAAGTTATCATACATTTTTCCTTTTATTGATATTAAACTATTTCCTATATCTCTTGTTCTAAATTTATATTTGATTAACTCACAATTTTCTTTAGCATTTTTACCTCCTGATGTGTCATACCATGAACTTAAAATTTTTCCATTTGCAAAGCTTGTATTTTCTATATTTGATATATATTCTACCAAATTATTATCAAAATTTATTTCTATATCATAAGCTGAAACTGATAAGTTAGATAAATTTATTATTATACTAAATTCCTCTTCTTTTTTTATTTTATCCTCACTAGATACTATTTCTATATTTATTTTATCTTCTATATTTTCAGCAAGTACATTTTTCATTGTAAAACTACTAAAAATTATTGCTATAAATATTATTATTTTAACAAACTTACTATTTACTATTTTTTTCACCTTATGCTCCCTTCTAATTTTAGTTATCTTAATTTCTCCTTTAAATACTTATTGCCTGAATATTTTGTTATAATTCACAACATATTTATAACAAAATATTTAATACAAACTAACTTTATTTTAAATTACTATATATTTTTACTTAATATGAATTTTAAATTTATTACTTTTATTATAACTTAATACTTACTTTTATATTATTACTATCTACTGCTCTATTTTAGACAACCCTAAGATGTCTCTTTGTATCAATAATAAATCTCTTGATGTTGGCTTTCGTCCATCTTTATTTATATTCCCTGCTATTTGTGAATATTTATCTATGCTTTCTATTTCTAATATATGTCTTTGTAGCTTTAATAAATCGACACTATTAATTTTTCCGTCTCCATTTACATCTCCATATATTATTGTTATATATTCTGTAATTAATTCTTGTTCTCCTGAGTTTTTTAATATTTGTATTCTTGTGCCTGTTCCAATTAGTTGATTTTCTTGTATTTCAATTCCATCTTTATTTACTATTCTTATCTTATATTTTTCACTTACAATTATATTCTCCAAAAATACTTGTTTTGTTCTTTCTTCTTCATTAATACTTGTTATTATATTTCCTTGTACTTTCAAGTTTTTACTAAATTTAATATCTTGTTCTGATATTTTTTCTATAACATTAACTTCTACTTGTTTTTTTATATCTTCATTTTCTTTTGAACTAATATTTATTTTTGTTTTTCCCTTATTTACTCCTATAATTGTACCTATTTCATCACATATTGCTATATTTTGATTTTCACTTTCATATTTTATTTCCTTATTACTTGCATCTTCTGGTAATATTGTTGATATTATTTTGTATTTTTCACCTTCTTGTAATGTTATTTTTTCTATGTTTATTTCTATTCCTGTAACTTTACTATATACTTCTATATCAATATTTGCTTTTACATCATTATCCACAGCTTTTACTGTTATTGTGGATTTTCCCGAGTTTATTGCATATATATTTCCTTCTGAATCTATTTTTACTATATTTTCATTGCTTGATTTATATTCTATTTTTTCTTCTTTGGCTTCTTCTGGTAAAATTTGTACTCCTAATTTCTTTTTTTCTCCTTTATTAATTATCTTGTTATCTATTGATAATCTAATTTCTTCAATCTGTGCTTTTGGTGCTTCTTCTATATAATTTTGAAATGCATATCCTATCATTCCATTTTCTAATATAACTCTGTCCCATCTTTCTCCTGCCTGTTTTCCTTTAGCTATTCTTGTCATTTTTTCATTCCTTGTTACTGTTGTTAATTTTTCATAGCTTGTACTTGGACCAGTTCTTATATTAAGTTCATTGTTTACATTTGCATATACTTTTGTGTTGTCATTATCATATTCTTCCTTTTTTATATTTGGGTTTTCGTTTTGTATTTTTTCCATGTTATTATATATTGGAATTATAAAGTTTATTTTTTCATCTAATAAGTTACTATTTTTATATCCTTTATATATAGATTGTGATTCACTATATGGAGCCAGTACATTTGTCATATATTGATGCCAGAAAAGATTTTGATTATTTCCTCCATCAACATGAAATTTTTGCAAGTATATTGTATTTTGTCCTATATTTATATAACTAGAGCCAATAAAAATTCCTCCACCAGTTATTGCTCTTTCTTTTGTATTCCAGGGAATCATTAATTTTGCTTTTCGTTCTTCACTTGCTCCATTAGCATCTCTTGCATATTTTAAACCATTAATTATCGCTCCCATTGGTTCTGCTGAACTCGTTGCTCCTATATTATAAAAATTATATAGTCCTTTATATCCTGATACATTTCCACTTATTGAGCTATGAGATAAAAAAGGACCTACTTCTTGTTTTATTCTTGAAGCTAAATGATAACTACTTACTTTAGAAATTCTTCCTGCATTAAAAATTAAATCGCCATATTTTTTATTTGTATTAATTACATTTCCATTGTAATCTAAATAATCTACCATTCTATTGTAAAATTCTGTTCCATATAATATTTTTTCTATCCCTTCCATATAGTTAATTTTTTCATCGAAAGATAATTCCTCAAACTGAAAAACTCTTACCTCATTTAAAAAATTTCTAGGGTCCATTGTATATAGTAAAGCTTCCCTTGAACAATCTACCCATCCTGCATCTACTTCAACATTATATTCTCCTGGCTTCGTATTTTTCCAACTGTCTGAATAAGATTTGGGTACTAAATTTTTTCCAAAAATATTTTCATTATCTATTACATATTTCCAATCTAAATTTGTATATAAAGCAATAAAATTCCAATTAGGATGATTCTTTTTTAACTTATATAAATATGGCTTAAAAGATTCCGGAAAATTTTCTATTCCTTCTAATTTACTTGCAGAATAACTTTTATTTGGATAAAAGAGCATATCTATTAAAATCAAAATAAATACAATTAATACTAAAACTATTATTTTACTTTTATTTATTAATTTCGTATTTTTGTTAATGTTTCTTAATTTATTCATTTAACAACTTTTCCTCTCCTTCTTTAATTGCTTTTATTACTATTCTTTTTGAAGAATCTGTAGTACAAGTAATTAGTGTTAATTCTGTCCTTCCATTTGTTTTTTGTGATAAACATTGTGTCTCATTTGGTAAAACTGTTGATTTTTTGTAAACTTTATAATTTATACTTCTTCCTGTTAAATCTGTTAATTTTATTTTATCACCGACATTTACTTTTTTTAAATTATGAAACATATTCTTTGTAATGTAATTATGTCCTGCTATACAAAAATTACCTATTTCATTTGGATTTGCTCCAAAAAACTTTGTTACTGATGTTGCTAGTGTTTGTTTATTATGTTCTTTAAGTACCAATGTATCTAAGTTAATCTTTTCTATTTCTAACTTTGCTATTACTGGATATCCATTGTATTTGCTTGGTATTTCATTATTTGCTATTTTATTATTTTCTTCATCTTTCTTTATTTGTTTTTCTATTTCATTTTTATTCTCTTTTTCTTGTGTTTTAACCATTTCTTTTCCACTTTGATTCGTTTTCATTGAATTACTTATTTGTTCTTTTGTTTTCATATCATTTGATTGGATTAAAGATAATGAAAAAAATATTATTATAGAAAAAATCATTATTAATTTTAGATATCTCTTTTTTTGACATTTTCCATGTTTTCTTTTCTTCATATTATTATCTCCATAAACTTAAAATAAAAAATAGTGAGCTGATTAATATTATTTACTATTCAAATATAAATATCAGCTCACATTTTAAATCATACTATTTTATTAGCACATGTTTTATTATTTTTCTTTATTATTTCTTAACTTTATATAAAAGGCTGTACTTAATATAAACATTAAAATTACTAAAATAGGAATATATAAATTCTTACCAGTCTTAGGCAAATTGTTTGGTAATTTTTCAGTGTTTGTGTTTACATTTTGATTTATTGAATTACTTGGAATTGTATTTACTCCATTATTATTGTTCTGTGTATTATTTCCTCCATTTGGTGCTGTTGTGTTATTTCCATTTTGAGTATTATTATTTGAGTCTTGATTTTTTTCATCAACTGTAATTGTAAAATCTTTTTCTGTTATTACTTTGTCAGAATTACTTCTATCTATTAATTTAAAAGTTACTATATATTCTCCTTTTTTATCAAATAACCCTCTTAAATTTAATTCTTGATTTACTTTTCCACCTATTTTGTAACCATTTGGGTCACCCCAACCACTATTAATTAAGTCATGTTCTATACTACTTGAATCAGTTCCTAATATTTTTACATTTCCACCATTACTAGATTTTACTTCTGCAATTATTCTAGCTTTATCATAATATCTACCCATATTTGATATAAGTGATAGCTTCATTTCTTTTTCTTCATTAATTGTTGGATTTCCTGTATAGTTTAATTCAAATTTGTAATCTTCATATTTAGGCTCTACAACTATATTTTTTACTAATGCTACATTGATATCATCATAGTTTTCAGATGCATCAGCATTTGCTAACCCCTCTGCTGTTACTGATAAATCAGTAGGATTTGATGTTGTAATTCCTTTTTTGGCTTTAAAAGTTATTGTCATACTTTCTCTTGGATTTGTTCCTCCTGTACTATCATAATATACAACTCTTACTCTTGTCCCATTATCATTAGCAGTTCCTCCATCTGTTCTTACATACTCTAACAACTTGTTATCATATGCAATATCAAATGTATATGCTCCTAATTGTTTCCCAAAAGTAATTTTTAAGGTAACTTCTGATTCTGGTTCTACTATTGTTTTATCTACACTAATATCTACATTATCTAATGCTACTGCATATGTTTTTCCCATTAGAATAGTAAAAAATAAAATGGATATAATAAGTAATGAATATAAAATTTTTTTCATTTTCAAAAAACCTCCTTTTTTGTATTACTAATATTATGCCTAAAAAAGTTTTATTTATTTGATGAATTAATTTCCAATTAATATTTTTTAGCTAATTACTGTATAATATTATTTCTTGCAGAGTAGCTTAAAATAGTTGATAATTATGATTT
>OLOF01000281.1_pt1 | contig 30535 bp, 19 predicted proteins | sample 1643121 | NCBI WGS metagenome assembly OLOF01 (sample SAMEA3136677, study PRJEB25190) | human gut metagenome | biome: human gut; feature: human-associated habitat; material: faeces | place: Austria | collected 2013
GAAACTGCAACAAAGTCAGGGCACAAAATTTCCGCAAAGCACCGCCGCTTTAATTGTGCGGTGTTGCCTTAAGGTGCTAAAAAAACAAAAATTTTTTGCAACAGATTTCGTTAACACAAATTTTATCCCTGTCTGGTATAATAAAGGTATGAAAACACAAAGGAGGAAAGCTCATGCGGCTTTTGGTGATAGAGGACGAGCGTGATCTGTGCGAAGATATTGCGAAAAAACTGCGCCTGTCCGGTTATGAGGCGGACACCTGCGTTGACGGGGAGGCGGCGCTCGAGCTGCTGGCGGTGGAGCGCTACGATCTGGTGCTGCTCGACCTTAACCTGCCCAAGGTGGACGGTATGACCGTTCTGCGAACCCTGCGGGAGCACGATCAGGAAACCGGCGTGCTCATACTGTCGGCGCGAAGCGAAATTTCCGACAAGGTGGACGGACTGGATGCCGGTGCAAACGATTATCTGTCCAAGCCGTTCCATCTGGAGGAGCTGGAGGCGCGGGTACGCAGCCTGACACGCCGCCGGTTCGTCCAGCAGGATGTGTGCCTGCGGTGCGGCGGGCTGACATTTGACACACGCAGCCGCACGGCTGCGGCGAACGGACAGGCCCTGTCGCTCACGCGCAAGGAGAGCGGCATTCTGGAATATCTGCTGCTCAATCGCGGGCGGCCGGTCAGTCAGGAGGAGCTCATCGAGCACGTTTGGGACAGTAGCGTGGACAGCTTCAGCAATTCCATCCGCGTACACATCTCCACGCTGCGAAAAAAGCTGCGCGCGGCACTGGGATACGATCCGATCCGCAATAAGATCGGACAGGGCTACGAGATCGGAGCGGGCGAATGAGCAAACGAATCTCTGTGCAGTGGCGCATCACGATCTTGACTGCGCTGCTCATCGCGGCGGCGTGCGTGAGCCTGAATCTGCTGCTGTTTTACTCCGGCTCGGACAGCATGGATGCGCTGAACGGCTTTGTGGTGGAGTACAAAACGGGAAATCAGCAGGAAATGACCATTGAGATACCCCAAGAGAATATGCAGGCGTTCTTCAGCGGCTTTTCTCAGCAGGTGAGTGCAGAAAAGGTGCGTTTCGAGCGCATGGGCTGGTGCATCACCGCGCTGGTGACACTGCTGAGCGCCGTCATCGCGTATTTCGTCAGCGGACGGGCGCTCAAGCCGCTGGGCGATTTTGCGCGGCAGACCGGGCAGATCAACGAGGAAAGCCTGACCGACACCCGCCTGTCCGAGGACACGACCGCCGAGTTCCGGCAGCTGAGCCGGTCGGTCAACGCCATGCTCGACCGTCTGGCGCAGTCATTTGACACGCAGCGGCAGTTCACCGGCAATGCGGCGCACGAGCTTCGCACGCCGCTGGCGCTCATACAGACACGGCTCGAGCTTTTTGCGGCGGAGAATCCGCAGATGGATGCCGAAACAGCCGCGCTGCTGCGCTTTGAGCAGGAACAGCTCGAGCGGCTGAGCGCCCTTGTACGCACGCTGCTGGAAATGAGCGATCTGCAATCCGTGCCGCGCACGGACTGCATCGACCTTGCGCCGATGGCCGAGGAAGTGCTGGTCGATCTGACGCCGCTGGCGCAGAAAAACGGCATCACGCTCACGCAGACAGGCGAAAATGTGCAGCTCACCGGCAGCGATGTGCTGCTGTATCGGGTGCTGTTCAACCTGACCGAGAACGCCATCAAGTACAACCGCACGGGCGGCTCTGTGGAGCTGTCGGTCGAGCAGGAGCACGGGCAGGCGGCCATCCGTGTGCGCGATACCGGCCCGGGCATCGCCGAGGAATACCGCGACAGCATCTTTCAGCCGTTCTTCCGCGTGGACAAGTCGCGCAGCCGCGCGATGGGCGGCGTAGGGCTGGGTCTGGCGCTCGTGCAGGAGATCGTCCGGCTGCATGGCGGCACAGTGCGCGTTGAACAGAGCGCAGATACGGGAACAACAATTCTGGTAACACTGCCGGTTGGAAAAGCGGCTTGACGCTCAAATTGAGGGCATATATGCACGCGGCCTTAACAGTATACACGGTTTACACCCGCTCTGAAATCCAGTATAATTTAGACAGTACAACGGACAGGAGAGCACATTACAGTATTCGGAGGTGCGCGCCATGCCAAAATCGAAATGGAATCTGAACACGATCTACATATCCGAGCGGTTGCAGGAGAGCCTGCGGCCAATCTCGCGCTGTGCTATGACGACCGTGGTTGCACCCATGGGATACGGCAAAACGACGGCGGTGGAGTGGTATCTCGCGGAACGTGCCGGAGCCGAAGCGCCGTACATTGTGCGCATCAGTGTGTACTCGAGCAATCTTGCGATTTTCTGGAAAAGTGTGCAGGACGCCTTTGCGCGTGCAGGCTTTGCCTTTCTGCGGGAATACGACTGTCCGACCGACGGAGCGAGCGGCGGACTGCTGATCGACGATCTGTGTCATGCGCTGACCGGTGGGAAGTCCTGCTATATTTTTATTGACGATTTTCACCTGCTGACCGACAAGCGCGCACCCGGATTCCTGTGTGCGCTTGCCGGACGGCTGCCGCCCAATGTTCATCTGATTTTAGCCAGCCGTGACTTGTTTCTGCCGGCGGCAGAGCTTGTCCGGCTGGGCGGAAAGGTGTATCAGATCGGTACGGCGCAGCTTCGGCTTAACCATACCGAGCTGGCGGTCTATACCAAGCGGTGCGGAACCGCGCTTTCCGATGAGCAGATAGATACGCTGCTGTATTACAGCGAGGGCTGGTTTTCGGCGGTTTATCTGAATCTGCGGATGTTTTCCGAGCACGGTGTGCTGCCGGACCCGAATTCGGATATTTCCTCTATCTTTACGGCTGCGATGATTGATCCGCTGCCCGAAAAACAGCGGGAATTCCTTGCGGTGATGGGACTTGCCGACGAATTTACGGTCGAAATGGCGCAGTTCGTCATGGCAGACGCGCACGCCGAGGACCTGCTTGCCGCGCTGACCGGGCAGAATGCGTTTGTCAAGCGTCTGCCGGACGGCGCGACCTACCGGTTTCATCACATGATGAAGGAATGCGCGCTGCACACCTTCCAGTCCATGCCGAAGGAGCGGCAGACCGTCTACCGCGGGCGGCTCGGCATCTGGTATGAGGATCACCGGCTGTATCTGCATGCCATGACCGAGTACCGGCAAAACGGCGATTACGATGCGATGCTGCGCACGCTGCAGAAGGATGCAGGCATTCTGCTTTCCTCGCTGCACCCGAAGGCAGTGCTGGCAGCACTGGACGAATGCCCGGCGGCTGTGCTCGCAAGCCATCCGCTGGCGATTCTGGTGCTTATGCGGAGTATGTTCAACTGGCGCAATATCCCGAAAATGCTGGAGCTGAAGGAGCTGCTGCTGACGGCGATTTCCGAAAATACAGCGCTTTCCGCACAGGAAAAAGGTGATTTGCGGGGAGAATGCGACCTGATCATGAGCTTCCTCTGCTACAACGATATCAGCGCCATGAGCCGCCTGCACCGGAGTGCCAGCGCGCAGATGTCGCGGAAGGCGATCAGCATCCAGTCCGGCGGCGGCTGGACCTTCGGCTCGCCGTCCGTGCTGATGATGTTTTACCGCGCACCGGGTGAGCTGCAGAGCGAGCTTGCCGAGATGGACGAGTGCATGCCGCACTATTATAAAATCACCGGCAATCACGGTCAGGGTGCCGAGACCATCATGCGTGCCGAGGCGGCGTTCCTGCAGGGACGCTTGACGGATGCACATATCGAACTCGAAAGCGCGTGCGCCCGGATTCAGGACAACGGGCAGGCCAATATGGCGCTGTGCTGTGATTTTCTGGCGTGGCGGCTGTCGCTGTTTGCGGAGATGAAGTATCACTGCACGCTTGCTGAGCGGCACGCGGAGCTGCTGCGGCAGCACAATGCTTCCTGGCTGAACCTATGGAACGCGATTGCGGCGTATTATTACGCTTTGCTTGGCAAAACCGACAAGATTCCGGAGGTTTTCCGCGCGCACAGGCTTTCAACCGTGCATACACTTGCACCGGGCAAGCCGATGATCGAGATGATCGAAAATCAGGTCGGTCTGGCACAGGGCGACTACGCCCGTGTCGTTGGCCGGAGCGAAAGGCTGCTTGCTGTGTGCGAAGGCATGCACTACGCACTGGTCGCGATGCATATCCGAATCCAGACGGCAGCGGCGTATGAAATGCTGGGTAAGCATGCGGAGGCACAGGCGCAGCTCAATCAGGCACTGACCGACGCGGAACCGGACGGCTTTGTCATTCCGTTTGCGGAGAATTATCGCTATCTCAAGCCATTGCTGGCAGAGCGGCTGCAAACCGGAACGGTTGCACAGATCATCGAACTGGGAGAAGCCGCAGAGCGGCGAAAGGCCGGATTTGACCGTCCGGAAGCCCTGTCTGCGCTGACCGAGCGGGAATATGAGATTGTCCGGCTGATGGCACAGCGGCTGAACAACCGCGAGATTGCGGAAAAGCTGTATCTGTCCGAGGGCAGTATCCGGCAGTATGTGAATCAAATTTACACCAAACTGCAAATAGCAGGAGAGCCGCGCGCAAAGCGCAAGCTGCTGCTCGACCTGCTTGCGGATAAAAACTAACAACTTGTGAATGGTTTTTTTGAAAGGTTCACCGTATCCTATAGGTACGGTGAACCTTTTATTTTGTGTAGGCGAGAGGAGGTACGCATTTGGACCGGAAATACATTCAGTCGGTCAAGCCGCTGACCGACCACGTTCTGCAGGTCGATTTTATCTCCGGCAGCCGCCTGCTGCTGGATATGAAGCCCTATCTGGATAAATTCCGATTCCGGTCACTTTCCGACCCGCAGGTGTGGAACAGCGCGGTGACGAACGGCATTTTTGTCCGCTTCGGCGATGTGGAGATGAGCCATAACGAGCTGTTTTCCATGGCCGAGCAGGAACACTGACACAGAAAAGGAGGAAAATGGTATGAGTAAAAAGCAGATGATACGACGGCGAAGTTTGTGCGGCATGCTGGCGGTGGCGATGTGTATAGGGGTGCTGCCCCCAACAGCCGGGGCAGCCGTGACGGCAGAAAACGACTGGGAGATCTTTGATGCCTCGGACACCTACAATCTGCCGAGCACACAGGAGCAGATTTTGCAGGAGATGATCCAGAATCCCAAATTTGCGGAGCAGTGGGCGGCAATCGCGAACAATGTCCTGCCAAAAACATACTATAACGACACCAATGAACACGGCTATCATGAGCCGTATACCGCTCTGACGGCGGCAGATTATGCGAAGGTACAGTATACAGCCAAGGGTCTGCGGGATGCTGTCAGCAGCGTTGTTGACCAGAGCGCGGTTCTGAACGGCTCGGGTGTTTTGAACAGCCTTCCGGAAGAAGAAACCCCGGTTTATTATGTCTCTACCAGAGCGGAGAGGGAACGCGATGACCATCACTCTTATGTAAGTACCGGCTACGGCTACTATGTACAGGCGTTCTACGACTTTGAAATTCAGGGTATTGCGAACCGGTTTGAAACGCCTTCCATCGAGGCGGACGACACAACGGCGTCGCTCGAGCAGAAGGGCTATCAGTTTAATCTGGGCGGCAGCTCGGACAGCTACAAGGTAACGGCGGAAAACCGCAATGACTTTGAAAACACGGTCGAAAAAAGCTATACCTATGAAAAGAGCACTACTACCTCGACCACGGTCTCCAATACCTATTCGCAGAACTGGACCGAGGAGACCACGATAGGCGTCGAATTCAGCGTACCCGTTCTGGCTGCGCTTTCGCCCACCGCCAAGGTCGAGCAGAGCTTTTCCTACTCCTATGGCATGGAAAAGACCTACGAGAGCAGTAAGGAGGAGTCCTACGCGCAGTCCATTACGGATACCATCTCCGTACCGCTGCCGGCGCATACGGGTCTCGACATCAATGTCGATGTGACCGACCTGCAAACGACCATTCCTTATACCGGTGCAGTGCGCATCAAGTATAAGACCATGCTTCTCTCGGTTACCGGCTATCATCAAACCATGAGCTCGATAGATCACTGGAAGGGCCGGGAGTTTGAGCAGTACACCTTCGGCCGGAACGGCAGAAGCGCGATCGAGGATCTGGATGCCCGCATCCAGAACCGGACTGTCTCCGGCTACGACCCCGACGGTCTGGATATGAGCAGCCTGTATCAGGGCGAATTCAAGACGGCAGCCGATCAGCTGTGCTCCGGTCAGCCGGTTGCACCGTACTTCGGTTCGTTCCACTACACCTCCAAGAACACCGTCATCACCCCGCAGAAGGTGTACCCAATCTATGCACTCGATCGTCTGGTGCCTGATACCGAACAGGTTTCTCTGTACGAGCAGCAAAGCCTGCGTCTGGACAGCATCAAGGTTGAGGCGAAAAACGAACACGACGTGGACTGGTACGGCTTCAATCCCCGCCTGAGCGGCGAATGGACGGTTGTGGACGAAGGTTTGAACGACGCTTCGGAGTATGCCGAGGTCACGACAAACCGCAACGGCTACCCTGTTCTCAAGGCGCTCAAGCCGAATGACGGAGCACAACTGTTCCTGCGCTATCAGCCGAAGGATACGATCGAAACAACGGATGATTTCAACAGCGAGTGGATTGAACTGACCATCCTGCCGGTTGTGCTTTCCTCGGTTACGGTAGAGGGCAGCTTTGAGCCGTTCTACTTCAACGACGGCAGCAACACCGCCGATGTTTCCGCACTGACTGTGATCGCTCTGGACGAGGACGGCAACGATTTTGATGTAACCGGCAAGGTTAAGTGGTATGCAGAAGCAAACGATGAAATTACGGTTGACGAAACCACGGGCAGCATCGAGTTTACCGCACCGGGAACCTATCAGATTTATGCCGTAGTGAACGGCACGGAATCCAACCGTGTACCGCTGCAGGTTCTGCCCGAACGGCAGCTCGATACGCTGACCGTGAACGGCACGATTCCCAATCTCATCTATAATGATGCTACAGCGAACACCTTTGACCTGAACACGCTCAATGTGGAGGCCAAGGATCAGTATGGCGAGGACATGACGCTTAACGATGGCCTGTTCGAGTGGCGGCTTGCCACGGACAAGGGCTATGCCGAAATCAGCGGCAGCGTAATCACCGGTCTTGTAGTCGGCACGGATACGGTTACCCTGTATTATCCGGTCGGACAGGACGAGCAGGGCGAAACGGTCTATCGGACGGCACAGCCGCTGCCCGTACAGGTGACGGCAAAGCCGTATCTGAATGAGCTGTATTATAATGACGGCGCTCCCGCCGCAGTAGAGGGCGCAGAGTATGATCTGTCCCGCATTCCGCTGCTGGCGCGCGATCAGCACGGCAATCCCTGTGGAATTCCGTCGGACATCGAGTGGACGCTGGCAGACACCAATCAGACCAATGCCACGATTGAAAACGGAAAACTGCTCGTTGCGGTTGGCAGTGTCCCGGATGCTTCCTATGCGGATGTGATTCTGGAAGCCTCCTCTGCCTCTGCCGGCAAGACTGCAAAGAATGTCGTTGTTAAGGTCGAGCAGCAGCCGACCCTCAAGACAATCCGCGCCGACATGAAGGACGGTTTTGTCCTGCGGCTGGATGAAAATGCGGTTCTTGCAGATCAGTTTACCGCTGCCGGCTACGATCAGTATGGCAGAGAAATGACCGGCGGCAGCTTTGAATGGGTTAGCTCCAAGCCGGATGTGGTTTCACTCGAAAACGGAACACTCAAGGCACTGAAAGAAGATTCTACCGAGATCTATGCCCGTTTCGGCGACATCGAGAGTAACCACATTACGCTGACGGTCAATGCCCCGAGACGGCTGACTGCGATTACCGCAGACGGAATTCCGTCGTCCGTTCGGAAAAACACTACGCTGGATCTGTCTGCAGTTAAGGTAACGACGCTCGATCAGTTCGGCAAGGCCTTTACTCCGGAAGAGCTGGAGGCCTATCCGGCTTCTGTACGATGGACGCTGGAAAAGAATGATACGCACGCTGTTATCAGCGGAAATACACTCAGCTTTGGTGATCAGGATGGCACGATGACCCTGATCTGTGCTGCGGTCAACGCAGACACCAATGTGATCGTGGAAAAGAAGATTATCATTCGCATCACAGACTCTACCTCCGGCGGCGGTTCCTCCGGCGGCGGCGGTGGCGGAGGAGGCGGCGGCTTCTCCGCACCCAGCTATTCGGTATCTGTAGATGATGTAAAGCACGGCACTGTCACCGTATCTCCCAAATCCGCATCCAAGGGCGACACTGTGATCATCACGGCAACCCCCGACAAGGGCTACACCTTTGAAAGTCTGACCGTGCTGGACAAGGACGGCAAGGCACTCGAACTGACCGACAAGGGCGGCGGCAGGTACACCTTTGTCATGCCGGCGGGCAAGGTCACGGTGAAGGCGGTCTTTATGGATGACAACACCATGCTCAACTTCTTCACCGACGTGCACGCGGAGGATTACTACTACGATGCAGTCCTCTGGGCGGCGCAGAAGGGCATTACCGGCGGTATGAGCGACACGCTGTTCGCTCCGAACGCTGCCTGCACCAGAGCGCAGATCGTCACTTTCCTGTGGCGCGCGGCGGGTTCGCCTGAACCGAAGGCGCTGAGCAGCTTCGCGGATGTTCCGGCAGATGCATACTACGCCAAGGCGGTTGCGTGGGCGGTTGAGAATGGCATTACCGAGGGCACGAGCGATACAACGTTTGCACCCGGCACCATCTGCACGAGAGCACAAGGCGCAGCGCTCCTGTACCGTGCGGCAGGCAGTCCGGCGGTTAGCGGCAGCGCGGCCTTCACCGATGTACCTGCCGATGCATACTACGCCGATGCGGCAGCATGGGCAGAGCAGAAGGGCATCACCGACGGCATCGGAAACGGTCTGTTCGGTCCGCATAACAACTGCACGAGAGCACAGATCGTTACGTTCCTGTACAGACTGTACGGCAGCAAATAAGCAAATCAACCGATGGAAAGCGGCGGCGGGGGAATACCCCTGCCGCCGTCTGTTTACCGATTTTTTGCCGCCATCTCACGCTTTGGAGCGAGCTGCATTCCCGGACAAATCGCTGCGATAAGAGCGGGAAAATCGAAAACAATGTCATATTTTCGGTAAAACTGCGGAAACGTGTCATAATTTCTTCTTTTTTTGTCAAACCCGGTTGACAAAACACGATAGATGCGCTATAGTGAGGATAAAAGAAGATGATGCAGTCGCTTTGACCGCATCTCAAACGATAATAGCAAACCCACCGAAAGGTGGCGACGCAAAGCTATAGGGCCTTACCCCTCATCGAGAGGGCTGGCAGCCAGTTACCGAAAGGAGATTGCCGGATATGAAGCGGCTTTTTCGTATTGTATGCGCAGTTTTTGCAGCAACTGCCCTCTCGATGGGCGTTACCGCAGCAGCAGTAAATGATGTTGTGGATATGAGTAATTCCACCCACGGTTATGTTACCGTAAACTACTCCTCGAGTGCAAGGCTCAAGGTTGGTATTCAGTACAACGGCGGCAAGACCGTGTTCTACGATTGCCCGAGCGGCAAGGATGCTTCCTTCTCTCTCGATAAGGGCAACGGCAAGTACACCGTAACGCTGTACCGCAACGTTTCCGGTACGTCTTATCAGCAGGTCGAGTCCAAGTCCATGAACGTAACCGTTAAGGACAGCTACGCCCCGTATCTGGTCTCCACTTCCGAGGTTCAGTTCTCCAAGGGCGACACGGTATCCGCTAAGGCTGCTGAGCTCTGCAAGAACGCCAAGACCGACGAGGCTAAGGTTATCGCCATCTACAACTACATGGCAAGCCGTTATACTTATGATAACAAGCTGGCGAATGAGATCACCAGCGGCAAGATCACCAAGTACATCCCGGATACCGCCGCTACCCTGAAGGGCACCACCGGTATCTGCTACGATTTTTCCTCGCTGTTTGCAGCAATGTGCCGCAGCCAGGGCATCCCGTGCGCACTGACCAAGGGCTATGCCGGCTCCAGCTACCACGCTTGGAACAAGGTAAACCTGAACGGCAAGTGGTATCAGATCGACCTGACCTATGCGGTTACCCGCAGCGTAAAGAACGCAAAAACCCTGCATGACTGTGTATCTCCGCTGACTTACGCCAACACCAGCGATGCACTTGCAGTAGCTGCGGCTTAACACGTTTCCGTTTTACTTTGTATGCAAATGGTCCTGATTGGATATGTTTATGTCCGATCAGCGGCGATTTATTGCATAAAAACGATTCCGGATTGGAATTCCTCTTCGCTTTTACAGTATTTGTTTGTTATTCGCGGGCATTTATGGTATACTGAAGAAGAGGATCCGGAGGATTTCTGTCCTGCGCAGGCAAAGGACTGTGTATGCAGTCCGGCGTGTCTGCTGACAGAAAAGATCGTAAAATTCTGTGCATGACTTCCGTAAAGGGATACAGGTACAGACAAAGGCACAGCCGGTGAAAACCGGTGTCGCAAAGCCAGATGGGCCTAAACGGAGTTTTTTCTCCGCATGGCAGCCGGTTGCCAAAGGTACTTTGCTACCCCCTTGCAGAGCTATGCGCGCTGTAAAGGGGGTATTTTATTTGGAGGTTGAAACTGCACTGCATTCTGAGATTATCGCAAACCCACAAACACATGATCTGTGCGGCTCGTTGAGGAGCAAGTTGTACAGACAAAGGCACCATCGGTGAAAGCCGGTCTCGCAAAGCCAGGGGCCTAAACGGAAAGTCTCTTTCCGCATGGCAGCCGGTTGCCAGAAATACATTTGCAATCCCTCTCGATCAGCATGCACGCTGACCAAGGAGGTATTCCTATGTTAAAAAAGAATATGCGTAAACGTCTGCTCGCAGGAGCACTTGCGACTATCATGGCGCTGACCATGTGCCCGACCTGGGCGCTGGCCGACAATGAAGGCATCACCACCCTTCCGGCACCGGAAGACCAGATGCCGGTTGTTGACAGTACTCCCGCAGAAGACACCATTCAAACTCCCGATGCTGAGACCCAAGGACAGCCTGAGCTTCAGGATCCTGCACAGGCACCATCCGGCGGTACGAACATCGAGGAGACTGGCAATAATAGCAGTTCCAATGAAAATGATTCTCAGAATAATGATGCAGTAAGCAATTCTCCGGCAAATACAATTGCGCCGACGAGCGGTAATAGCACAAACGAAGTTGATGTTTATGCTATGAACCAGATCACGGCTGAGTGCTGGATCACTAACCAGCCTGTAACAAACAGCGAGGGTACTTGGCAGCGGCAGACCATCAGCGCAAGAGATGTTGCTCACAATGATGAGGGTACTGCTGTTACTGAACTTGCAACTGCCACGATCACCAAGAATTCCAAGGAAGCCTATGTTTTCTGGCAGGCTCGTGTACTCAATGGACGGGATAAGCAGACCACAGGTCTTGATGTGGACAGCACCGCCAAGGGTGACGAAATTGACAGCATCCGTTATAGCAATAATGAACTTCAGTATCATGTAAAAAACGGTGGTTGGGCGTCGTTTGACAACAATCAGCTTGTTTTTTACTACCTGAATCGCACTGCTTATACCGAGATGGTTCAGATCGACGTATCTGACTGGACTGTTGATACGGAACCGATTTACTCTGGTCGTCGCAGCGTAACCTATCAGATTATTAAGTGCGAAGACGGTAAAGACGAGGTTCTGGAGTCCAAGAAATTCTGGTATAACAAGACTTTCAAGGTTTCTTCTGTTCGTGTCCGTCAGACCGAATCTGAGAACTATATCATCGACAATGTAGTACTCGACCCGACTGAACTTGGTAATCCCGAGCCGGTAAATGGTGAGTATCAGTTTAGTCTTGATCTTGCTCAGGTTACAAATGAAGAGCGTAATGCTACCGTTAAGATCTATGTTACTCCGAAGGTAAAGCCGCATACACTGAAGTATGTTCTGAACGGCGGCGACATCACAAGCACTGATGATTACACCAAGGCTGGCGATGTTTATCCCAATGTTACGATCACTACGCCGACCGTTGAGAAGGCAAACAGCACTTTCGAGGGTTGGTATACTGATGCAGCATTCACCAAGAAGTGGAACGGCGGCACGATGCCGGATGCAGACCTGACTCTGTACGCAAAGTGGACGGAAAATAAGGTTGACCCGGTTGACCCGGAACCCGAAAAATATCCGGCAATGTACTTCATCCTTATGCCGACGCTTGGCACTCCGACGAGCAGTGCAAGCCAGGGCAAGGCTAATTATCTGCCGAATAATTCTTCGGATGGCGGCGTACTGAAGGCGAACGGTACTACCGGTTACACAGGCTATCTGACCGCAGAAGGTAAGAAGGTTGCGGATGAAGGCGGCACGTTTAATGTCAACGGCGTTAATGACAGCTATCTGATCAAGCCGGAAGACCTTGGTTTCTTCACCAAGAAAAACTGGAACGGCACGACTTATCCAGCAGACAAGACCAATACCGCGGCAGACGACATTACCAAGCTGTTCGCTGGTTTTGACCCGCAAAAGATTCAGGTTATTTGGTACACTGTAAAGTATGACAGCACGGACGGCTATCATGTTGATGGCTACGTAGCAGGTGCTCCGGTTAAGGTAACTTACCATTCTAACTATGGTACGATTCCGAACACGACTGAGGGCTCTCACGTAGTTAATGCGTTGAGCGGCGATAAGTATACTGTGCAGGATAACATGTTTACCGTTCCGACGGGATACACCTTTGGTGGCTGGTATGCTGATTCGACCAAGTATGAAGTCAAGTCTGAGCATACTCTGATCAGTGACTTGCACCTGTATGCAAAGTGGAATCCGAAGCCGTACAAGGTAATCTACCAGAATGAAGATGAAACCACGTATGTAGAAGAGTCTCACGATGTTAATTCTGAGGTATCTGTAAAGAAAGACTATCCTGAAAAGGACGGTTACACCTTTACTGGTTGGACTACGACGGATGTAGATGTTAGCAAGGACGACGAGGACGACAAGTTCACCATGCCTGCACATGATGTTATCTTTATTCCGAACTACGTGAAGAATCCGGATCCGGAGTATAAGTACACCATTAACCAGCATTTCTACGATGCAAATGGTGACGAGATTGCCAACATGGCTTCCTCGAAGAATGATACTGCTGTTAAGGGTGCGTTGATTGCGTCTCTCTACGCGGACTATGCAGTAAATCAGGATAAGGACGGCAAGACCTACGTTTACGTTCCGTCTATGACCACGATTACCCCTGCTTCGCAGGACGGTAGGCTGGTAGAAGCTGTAACCATTAACCTCCACTACTACCTTGACGCCAAGGGCGACCGGGAGAAGCCGGAAGAGAAGGGTGACGGCATCCCGGACGCATGGGAATACCGTCTGACCTTCAAGGTTGTAAACGGCAACTGGAACAATGATACTAACGCTGACGTTATCGTTTACGTTCCGTTCAAGGACGCAAACGGCAACGCAATCGAAAAAGTCGTTATTCCGGACGGTATTCCGACTGCTGGCGAAAAGCCGGCTGCTGGTTACCGCGAAGGCAAATGGGATACAACCCCTGTTGTTGGTGCCACGGTTGCAAACGACACTGTATTCACCTACACCTACGAGAAGATTCCTGACCCGACTAAGTACCATTACACCATCAACAAGCACTTCTACAACGAGAAGGACGTTGAGGTTAAGGTAGAGAACGGTAAGACCAAGATCGGCAATGAGTATGCACTGGTTGCTGAGCTTTACAAGAATGATGCAGTAAACCAGACCGTTGACGGCAAGACCTACGTTTACGTTCCGGGTCTGACCAAGGTTACCGATAACCTTGAAAAGCTGACCAAGGACGTTACCATCGACCTGTACTACTACCTTGACGTCAAGGGCGGTGAGAAGCCGGACGAGACCGGCAACGGCACCCCGGACGCGTGGGAGTACCGTCTTGCATTCAAGGTTGTAAACGGCGAGTGGAATAACGGCGGCAGCGCTGACATCGTTGTTTATGTTCCGTTCAAGGACAATAAAACCGGCAAAACGCTCAAATACGTTGAGGTTCCGGTCACCCGTATCCCGGCCGTAGGCGACAAGCCGAACTCCGGCTACCGTGCTGGTTCCTGGGATACGACCCCTGTCGGCAATGCAAAGGTTGAGAAGGACACCGTATTCACCTATACCTATGCGAAAAAATCCTCCTCCGGCGGCGGTGGTGGCGGCAGCCACAAGCCCACCGTTACCATTCCGGATGATGTACCGACCGGTCTGAACGGCGATGACCACTATGCTTACATTGTAGGCTATCCGGACAGCACCGTTCGTCCGCAGAACGGCATTACCCGTGCTGAGGTAGCAACCATCTTCTTCCGTCTGCTGACCGACGAGACCCGCAATGCAAACTCTACGAAGACCAACAGCTACTCCGATGTAGCAGCCGGTGCATGGTACAACCACGCGGTTTCTACGCTGAGCGCTATGGGCATCGTAAAGGGCGACAGCCAGGGCAAGTTCAATCCGAATGCGCCGATCACCCGTGCGGAGTTCGCTGCGATCGCAGCTCGTTTTGACGACAAGGCCAACACGACCGCTGTTGACTTCAGCGACATTGCATCCCACTGGGCAAAGGACGAAATCAGCGCCGCTGCCAACAACGGCTGGATCAACGGTTATACCGACGGCACCTTCCGTCCGAATAACAAGATCACCCGTGCTGAGGCGATGACGCTCGTAAACCGCGTCCTCAAGCGCCTTCCGGAGACCGCAGAGGACCTGCACAACGACATGATCAAGTGGAGCGACAACTCCGATACTTCCGCATGGTACTACCTGGCCGTACAGGAGGCTACGAACAGCCACTATTACGACCTCAAGGAAAACAAGCACGAGAAGTGGAGCAAGCTGCGCGAAACTCGTGACTGGACCGAACTGGAAAAGTAAAAAATCTCCCGGCTTTAAGGCAATGCTGCTTAGTTAAAAACAAAAGAGCATAATAGTCCACGGGAAACGACAGCGCACAGCGAAGCGAAAGCAAGCTGTGCGCTGTTTTTCTTATCTCATGCGGGGGAAGATGAGGAAGATTTGACGGCTTACCTTTGCCATTTCACGGATAGAAAAATGCTGTATGACAGGCATATATACTGCACTATATCCACCTGGCAATATACTGAACGCTCACACAATGCCCGACCGCCGTGCGGCATTCCCGCGCGAAGCTCGAAGTATGTACGGGACACATCTTCTTCACCATCTGACCGCCTACGGAACCGGCCTGACGGCTGGTCAGATCGCCGTTATAGCCCTGCTTGAGGTTTACGCCGACCTCGGCAGCTGCCTCCATTTTGAAGCGATCCATTGCCGCGCGTGCTTCCGGTACCATGCCCTGATTAGAACCATTTTTCGTGTTAGTCATGTTTGTTCGCTCCTTTTCGATTCGGTTTGGTGTGTTGGGTTTTGCTGATAGTAGGTTGCGCACCAAAGGTCGAAATATGAGATGCAAATGCTGTGACGGAAGCCAGAAAATATGATAAGCAAACGCGTTTTGCCAGCGCAGGAAAACAAGCGTTGAAAATTTGCTTTTGGACAGCGCATAAAACCTGCTCTGCTCATATAATAAAGGAAAGCACAGACAGATACAGCCTTATTAGTTACGGTATATACTGCAGATGGGTTAGCTTATACTAACTTATCGTTTCCGCCTGTCACCAGCCGTCCGGATGTGTTTTTCACTAAATTGTAAGCAAACATGTCTTGCAAGGATTTGTGCAATATGCTAATATGATGGTGATATATGTCCGATGCACAAATGTACAATATGCGGACACGGGAACGAATTCCGAGAAAGTCTGACAGCGATCGGAAGCGGCAGTGGAGGTGCCGCTGAAAAAGTCATATTCACTCAAATTAGGATGCTTAACCTTTTGCAAGCACAGATTTACGTGGGAATAAGGCGGCTATGCCGCTTTATCAATAATGGATAGGGAACAGAAAGGACATCATAGTATGAGTCAAAACGAGAAGAGGTTATTCGGCAGACACAAGAAACAGGAAGAACCGCCTTTAGAGCAGACGCAGGCAGTGCCTGCGGTACAGGATGAAATCACGGCAGAGCCTGCAGCCGAGGCGCCGCCCAAGCGCAACAAATACGCAGATAAAATGAATCGCAAAAAGCGCAGACTGAGCAAGGGTGCGCGTATCGGCATTACGGCGGCGGCAGTTGCGCTGCTGCTTGGCGGCGGCATCTGGGCTGTGGTGAAATCCCGCGATGCGGGTACGGAGGACGTGACGCAGACCACGGCTATGGTCAGCTGCGGCGATCTGGAGACCTACATAGAGGGAAGTGGCGTTACTGCTGCAAAAAAACGCGAGGAACTTGGCCGGGAGGTTAAGGGCAAGGTAACACAGGTGCTGGTCGCCGAGGGCGATGAGGTACACACCGGCGATCCGCTGCTGGTGATCGACCCGACCGAAACCCGCAAGGAGCTTGCGGATGCACAAAAGGAACTGACCGAGGCGGAACGCGGTGTCTCGGACGCGCAGCTGGAGGTCTCCAAGGCACAGTCCGACTTGAGCGCGGCGCAGAGAAAACTGAGCCGTCTGCACATCACGGCTCCGTTTACCGGCAAACTGATTCCGGCCAAGGATTCGGACGACAAGGATGTGTCCTTCCGTGTCGGTGAGCAGGTGAGCGAGGGTCAGGTCATCGGCTACATGGTAAATGACCGCCAGATGAAGCTGACGCTGGCGTTCAGCGCCGAATATGCCCGCAGCATTCGCACCGGACAGTCGGCCACGGTATCCATCGCTTCTGCGATGAGCGAGGTGAGCGGTACGGTATCGTCGGTCGAGACAGCACAGCAGATTTCGAGTGAGGGTGTGCGCGTTATCCGCGTCGGCATTACGGTGAATAACCCCGGTTCGCTGACAAAGGGCATGACAGCCACCGCGACGATCAATGCCGGGCGCCTCGGTGCGATCTATCCGGCGAGCGCGGGCACACTGGAATACAGCCGCGAGGAAGCCGTCACCGCACAGATGAGCGGCGAGATCATCAAGCTGAACGGCACAAGCTACAGCACCTACAACGGCGGTGCGCTTATCATGTCCCTGTCGAGTGACGCTTCTCAGGATGAGATTGCAGCCGCGCAGAATGGTATTGCGGCGGCAAACCGCACGGTTGACAGTGCAAAGACGGCTGCAAACGAAAAGCGGGCACACATTGCCGAACTGCAGCAGCAGATTCAGAACTCGACCGTTACCTCTCCGATGGACGGCATTGTTGTCAGCCTGAACGCGGTTGAAGGACAGGAGGCGACCGGCTCGGAGACGCTCGTTGTGGTTGCTGATTTGAATGATATTGTCGTCAACGCCGAGGTCTCCTCGATGGATATCGGCTCGGTGCAGCAGGGACAGCAGGCGACTATGACGATGTACGCGTCGGACGGCTCCGAGATTTCGCTGACCGGCGAGGTGCAGTCGGTAGCGCTGGAGCCGACACAGAGCTCCGGTGACGGGCAGGGCAGCATGCCGACCTTCAAGGCGGTCATTTCGGTGGATCCGCTGGAGGGACAGAAAATTTACAGCGGCATGTCTATCGAATATAAAATCACGACGGCCTCGTCCTACGGCTGCCTGATGGTACCGTCGTCGGCTATCGTCAACACGGACAGCGGCACAGCTGTATTCGCCAAGCCGCTGACGGACGAGAACGGAAACGAGATTCCGTTTGAAGAGACCCTGCCGATTCCCGAGGGTACCGAAGGTATTCCGGAGGGTTATCAGCTTGTACCGGTCGAGACCGGCATTGCCGATTCGACCAACACGGAAATCCTCGGCGGTCTGGAAGAAGGCACCGAGGTATTCCTCGCCGGACCGAGCGATCTGTACGCCGATATGTCGGATGACGGTATGTCAGTCGGTTGAGGAGGGCGCGCTTATGTGGGAAAGAAAGGCGCAGACTCCTGACACGGAGCGTCGCGCTGAATTGTTGATTGACGTTCAGCGCATGAGCAAGATTTACAACGAAGGAAGAGAAAACGAAGTGCGTGCACTGGATGATATCTCGCTGCAGGTATCCTGGGGAGAGTTCCTGTGCATTCTCGGACAGTCCGGCTCGGGCAAGTCCACGCTGATGAACATTCTCGGCTGTCTGGATATTCCGACCTACGGCTCCTATCATCTGAACGGGCAGCCGGTCAGCGATATGAAGCCGTCTGTGCTGTCCGGTATCCGCAACCGGGAGATCGGGTTTATCTTTCAGGGCTTTAATCTGATTCCGGCGCTGACGGCGCTTGAAAATGTCGAGCTGCCGCTCATCTACCGCGGTATGCCGCGGGAGGAGCGCCGCCGTCTGGCGCAGGAGGCGTTAGTCTCGGTCGGACTGGAAAAGCGCATGGATCACCGTCCGGGTGAGATGTCCGGCGGACAGCAGCAGCGTGTTGCGATCGCGCGGGCAGTGGCGGCAAAGCCGCCGATCATCATGGCGGACGAGCCGACCGGCAACCTGGATTCTGCCTCCGGTCTGGATATTATGCGCAAGCTGACTGCACTCAATGAGCAGGGAACCTCCATCATCCTCATCACGCATGACAACCATCTTGCACAGATGGCAAAACGCATCGTGACGATACAGGACGGCAGGATCATTTCGGACATGAAAGGAGGGGCCGTATGAATTGGATGCAGACGGTTCGTATGGCGTTCAAGTCCATCCTGAACAACAAGGTTCGCTCGATTCTGACCATGCTCGGCATCATCATCGGTGTGGCATCGGTTATCGCTATCGTGGCGTCGATTCAGGGCACGAGCAAGCTGCAGCGCCTGCAGTATGAGGCGATGGGCGTCAACCGCATCGACATTTACGGATACGGTGCGAAAAACCGCGACTGGCAGGAGTTTGAGGACTATATGACGAATGATCTGTCCGACAAAATCGCCGCATGGTCGCCGCAGAGCCAGTATTACGACTGGCAGAACAGCGGCATCCAGTACCGGGCCAAAAGGCTGAATAACAACGACAGCAACAGCGGCTACACCTATATGTACTTCGGCAACGAGCATTACGGCGAGGTGACAAGTCATGCGATTTCCGCCGGACGGGATATTTCCGCTGCGGACTGCCGCACGCGCGCCCGCGTCTGTGTGATCGGAGAAACATTGCGCAAGTATTTCTTCGGGGCGATGAGCCCGATCGGGCAGAAGCTGCAGATCGGCGGCAAAGGCTTTGAGGTTATCGGCGTGTATGCCGGCAAGTATGACGGCAAGCTGAATACAGACGATCAGATGATTGTGATGCCGTACACGCTGCAGAGCACGATGATGAGTGTATACGGCATGGCAGACCGCCAGTATATCGTGAAGGCGGCGGAAAAGGACGTGATTGCCGAGCTGACAGACGAGCTTCTGCCGGGCTTTATGCAGGGCCGCTGCGAGGCGGGAAACGGATACTTTTCAGCTTCGTCGGACAGCCAGTGGCAGGAGCAGAGCGAGTCCTCCAACAACATGCTTGCGCTGCTCGGCGGCGGTGTCGCCGGAATCTCGCTGCTCGTCGGCGGTATCGGCATTATGAATATCATGCTGGTGTCTGTTACCGAGCGCACCCGTGAGATCGGTATCCGTATGGCAATCGGCGCCCGCAAGCGGGATATTATCGGGCAGTTTCTGGTAGAAGCCTCGGTGGTCTCGTGCTGCGGCGGTGTGATCGGCATTGTGCTCGGCTGCTTTCTTTCGGCGGTGCTGGGCAATCTGCTGCTCGCGAAAACACAGAACAGCTACATGCCGACCGTGGAGCAGTTCACCGTACTGCCCTCTGCGGGACTGGTCATCGGCGCATTTCTGTTTTCTGCGCTGCTGGGTATCATCTTCGGACTGTATCCCGCCAATAAAGCCTCGAACCTGCAGCCGGTAGATGCGCTGCGGACGCAGTAAAAGGAAAGGACAGGTAGGAAAATGAAAAAAAGATTTGTCAGCCTGTGTCTGGCAGGCTTGATCATGGTTGCACCGGCTTCGGCGGTGTTTACTGATATTTCAGACAGCAGGGTATCGCAGACGGCCGCCGTTCTGGATGCACTGGGTATCATGCAGGGCGTAGGCGGCGGCAGCTTCGCGCCGGGTAAGGCGCTGACGCGGGCGCAGTTCTGCAAGCTGGCGGTAACCGCCATGGGCGTGACGGATGTAAGTCCGTATGCCAGCTACACGATTTTTCCGGATGTTAAGCATTCGCACTGGGCAGCGCCGTATATCAACGCGGCAGTACGCCATCCGGAGCTGAAGGAAAAGTCCATCATCCGCGGCTATGCGGACGGCAGCTTCGGCCCGAATAAGATTGTCAGCTACGGCGAGGTCTGCACCATGCTGCTGCGTATGCTGGGGTATAAAGAGGAGGATGTCGGTCCGTTCTGGCCTGCAGACTATATCGCGCAGGCACAGGCCATCGGTCTGACGGACGGTGTCACGATTACGGATGCGCGTGCCGCAGTCAAGCGCGGAGATGCGGCGGTGCTTCTGCTGAACGCTCTGAATACGGATAAAAAGGGAGAAGAGGGCAGCACACTGCTTGACAAGGTTGCGTCCTCGACGGTCAAGGACTGCATTCTGCTTGAGACCGGAAAAACACACAGCGGCCTTGCTGCAGATGCGGCATTGTTCTATGAGGACGGTGTTGTGGATGCGGAATCTCCCCGTAAGACCGCCGGTACGCTGGACAGCAGCATGATCGGTGTGTACGGCACAATCGTTATCGGCAAGGGCAGCAGCAAGGTTGCGGTTGGTGTGATTCCGAACGGCAACAAGACCGAAGCCTATGAGGTTGTCAATGCGGCAGCAGATCGTATCGTTACCACGAACGGAACACTGCGTCCGGACCGCAAGACCAAGCTGTATATCAGCCGCGACCATGTCATGAATGAGTACGAAAATGCATGGGCGAACCTGCAGTCCGGCGACACGCTGACCCTGTACTACAACGAGTACGGCGTGCTGCAGCTGATGGCAGTCCTGCCGAAAACGACAGCAGGCGCTACGCACTCGTTTGTTTACGGTCTGGCGACCTCGCGCCGGATTCCGGCGGAGTATACGATCATCAAAAACGGTGCGAAGATCGACGCGAGCAAGCTGAAAAAGTACGATGTTGTGACGCTCGATGCCGCAAACCGTCAGGCGATCGTTTCGGATACCAAGCTGAGCGGCAAATATCAGACCGACTCGACAACGTACAGCCATCCCTCTCAGGTGAAGATTCTGGGAAAGGACTTTGAGGTTTCCTCCGAGGCGGCGGCAACGTTCAAGGATATGAAGCTGAACGATTACATCACGCTGCTGTTTGACGCGGACGGCAATGTTGCGGCTGCGTACCCGAAAAAGGACGTCAGCGCGGAGATGCAGGGCATTGTAACCAAGATTGACGCGGAAAAGGCCACGGTCACGCTGACAAACGGTCTGACGCTGCGGGATATTCCAATCGCCAAGGACGTAAAAACCGATGTGATGGGTCGTCTTGTTACGGTCAGCCAGTCCGGTGAGGGGGCAGACCTGATTCGCCGCACGCTCTCCGGAAAGACCGCCGGAAACTGGTCTGTTGCGGAGGGCAAACTGGGCAGTAACGCTGTTTCCTCCAAGGTGCGCGTGTATGAGGAGGTGCTCTCCGGTGCACCGCTGAACGCGATCAACGTCAGTGATATTGACCTGACCTCGATTCCGGCTTCGCAGATTAAGTATACCGTGCAGGATAATGCAGGTACGGTTACGAATATTGTTCTGGGCGATGTGACCGGGGAAAGCTGGATTTATGGTATTGGCTATGGCAAGCGGGATAAGACGGATGAGGAAGAGGGCAATTCTCCGGAATATGTTGTGCTCCGCCATTGGGACGGAGCCAAACAGGAGGAAAGCACATTCCGTGTACTCACGCTGCCGCGCGGTCTGGGCGGTGTACCGATTGCAGTCCCCAGAGGGTACTCAACCGATGAAAGCATCGTCAATACCTCGCTGGATACGCTCAAGCTGACATTGATCGACACGGTAAAGCCGTCGGCATTTGACGGTTCCTCCGGTGTCCGCACCAAGGACGGCTATTACGAGCTGGCAGAGAACATCGGCGTTTACGTCTCGGAGCAGAACCGGTTTGTTTCGCTGCAGACGGCGAAATCCAACTACACGAGCTTCCGCGTATACGCCAATAAAACAGCGGAAAACGGCGGAAAAATCCGTGTGATCGTCGCTTCGTGATTTAATGTGTGCTGCGGTTATAGTTTTCTGTTAAATAATTGAAATTGCAAAAACGGATGCTTCTCTGTACCTGGAGAGGCATCCGTTTTGTTTCAGCTTGGATTTTAATGCAGTTTTCAGGATTTTGAAAACGCCAAATAAATTGCAAAAAAGCCGCTCTTTCCAACGAAAGAACGGCTTTGCATGGTCCGAGTGACAGGACTTGAACCTGCGGCCTCTTGACCCCCAGTCAAGCACGCTACCAGCTGCGCTACACCCGGATTTGCAACGGTCTATCAAACCCTTCCTAAATAGGATACCAAATCCGGAGGGAAAAGTCAAGTGTTTTGTGAAAATTTCTGCAGCAAATTTGCGTCATGCCGCTTGTTTTGAGCGCCGCCGCACCGTCAACCCCAGCGAAACCGCATACACGCTGAGAGAACCCATCGCAAACACGGCCATTATCATCAAGACGAGCAATCCGTCAGCAGCAGGGAGCGCCCCGGATTCCTGAATCTCCACATCGCACAGGCGCGCGATGTACAACGGCAGACTCAGCCAATCCGCGAGCAAATGCGCTGCCAGAACCGTACCCAGCCACAGCAGCGAATCTTTGACCGGACGAAGCGCAGGCGTGCGTGTCACGCGACGCGAGAGCAGAAAACCGGTCGGCACAGCGATCACAATCGCTGCAAACACGCTCTCCGTGCGCCGGTACTGCCAGAAACATCAGCTCATACACTAAGCCGCACGCGACATAATACGCTTTCCTCATCCGAACACCTGATTTCTCTCGGTACAAAAAGAAGCCCGCAGAAGCGGACTCCTTTTCTTATTTGATTACTGAACTTCCGCTGTCTCAACCTCACGCTTTTCTTCCGCGATATGATGCTTATTCGCGTAGCCGGTCAGAATAAGCGTCAGCGCGCCGTCACCGGTGACGTTGCAGGCGGTGCCGAAGCTGTCCTGCAGGGCAAAGATGGTCAGCATAAGCGCGGTGCCGGTGCCGTCAAACAGCAGGATGCCGGTGATCAGACCGAGCGAAGCCATAACCGTACCGCCCGGCACGCCGGGTGCGCCGATGGCAAAAATGCCGAGCAGCACGCAGAACAGGATCATGGTTCCGACAGACGGAATCTTGCCGTACAGAATCTGCGAGATTGTCATGACGAAGAAAACCTCGGTTAGCACCGAGCCGCACAGATGGATGTTGGCGAACAGCGGAATACCGAAATTAACCATGTCCTTGCGCAGCACCGTGGATTTCTTTGCGCAGCGCAGAGCAACTGCCAAAGTCGCCGCGGAGGACATCGTGCCGACTGCGGTAATATACGCCGGACCGTAGTGCTTCACTACTTCGATCGGGTTCTTGCCCGAGTACGCGCCCGCAACTCCATAGAGCAGCGCCATCCAGATATAATGACCGATCATAACGATGATGATGACCTTGATGAACACCGGAAACTGCTTGGTGATCGTGCCCTCATACGCCAGACCGCAGAAGGTGGACGCGATAAAGAACGGCAGAATCGGGATGATGATCTTGGTGACGATGGCGAGGACAATGTTCTGCACCTCGTCAAGCAGGGACTCCATCATCTTGGATTTGGTCCAGGTGATAGCCAGACCGACCATCAGCGACAGAGCCAGTGCGCTCATCACGTTCATGATCGCCGGAATCTCCAGCTGGAACAGTACCTCGGGCAGCTCGCGCAGACCGTCAACCTGCGATACGATCGACAGGTGCGGAATGAGTGCGTAACCGGCTGCCGTGCTCATCAGCGCTGCGCCGACCGACGACACATACGCGATAATGAGCGCAATGCCCAGCATTCTGGATGCGTTGTGGCCCAGCTTGGTGATGGACGGCGCAATAAAGCCGATAACGATCAGCGGCACACAGAACGTGATGATCTGACCGAGCACCTGCTTGATCGTCACGACCACGTTCATCACGGCCTCGTTCGCCACCAGACCGAGCACGATGCCCACCGCAACGCCAAGCAGCAGCTTGAACGGCAGGCTGTTTAGAATTTTTTTCATACCTACATACTCCCTTTGTTTGCGTTGCATCTGGATGACATCGGCGGATTTCCCCTCAGCCTGTCACGCTGCCGCCAAGTAGCCATGTGGACACAATGATATACCTATATGATACAATTTACAGCGCGTTTCGTCAAGGCAAATACGGGAAATGGCTGCGCCAAATAAAAACAGAGCGGTTTTTTTCTGCAATTTATGGTATACTTAAGGCAATACAGAAACACCGACAAGGGAGGTACAACTATGTCACAAACCTTAACCATAACGGCAGAGCAGGTGCTTGCGTCGGCAGAGCGCATCCGAGAGGATATTGTCCGCGACCGGCGGACGCTGCACGCTGCACCCGAGGTCGGCACCGACCTGCCGAACACCGTAGCCTGCGTCAAAAAACGCCTGCTGGAGATGGGCTATCAGCCGCGCGAGCTGGCAGGCGGCGTCGTCGCGGAGATAACCGGCACCGAGACCGGCCGCTGTCTGCTCCTGCGCGCCGACATGGATGCGCTGCGTGTGACCGAGCAGACCGGACTGGATTTTGCATCCGCGAACGGCTGCATGCACGCCTGCGGCCACGACATGCACGCGGCGATGCTGCTCGGTGCGGCAAAGCTGCTGCGCGAGTACCAAGATGAGCTGAACGGCACGGTCAAGCTAGTGTTTCAGCCGGACGAGGAGGGCTTTACCGGCGCGAAGGCCATGCTCTCGGCGGGCGTGCTGAAAGACCCGGCACCGCAGGCAGGCTTTGCGCTGCACGTCAATTCGGGCACGCCGTCCGGACTGGTTCTGTGCGGACGCGGCACGTTTATGGCGGGCTGCACGCTGTTCCGCATTACGGTAAACGGCGTTGGATGCCACGGCGCAATGCCGGAAAAGGGCGTGGACCCGCTCAATATCGCAAGCCACATTTACCTGTCGCTGCAGGAGATCACCAGCCGCGAGATCGGCGCAAAAACGCCTGCTGTCGTGACCATCGGCCGCATGACCGGCGGTGAGGCGCCCAATATCATCCCGCAGAGCGCGGTGCTCGAGGGCACGATCCGCAGCTTTGACCGCGACCTGTCCGCGCAGATTTTCACCCGCATCGGGGAAATCGCGCAGTGTACCGCACAGGCGTTCCGCGGCACAGCCGTCACGGAAGAGATCGCGTCCGCGCCGCCGCTCAGGAATGACGCTGCGCTGACCAATCGTATGGCAGACCTTGCCGGGGCGCTGTTCGGTGAAAAGCTGGTCTATCGGCTGGACGAGGGCGGCATGGGCTCGGAGGATTTCGCGTCCTACACCTACGATTTACCGTGCGCATACCTGCTTATCGGTGCAGGCACCAAGCAGGAAAATCCTGCGTTCGGTGAGCCGATGCACAACGAAAGGGTCGTGTTCAACGAGGATATCCTGTCGCGCGGCGCAGCACTGCACACATGGTGCGCGCTGAACTGGCTGGCAGACGAGGGTAACGCATGAAAACCGAACAACTCTTCATCGAAAACACACCGGCGGTGCTGTACGGCGAGCCGTCGGACACGCTGTGGCTGGTCGTTCACGGACAATTCGGCTGCAAGGAAGAAGCCCTGCCGTTTGCCGAAATCGTGGCTCCGGACGCACAGGTTTTGTCCATCGACCTGCCGAATCACGGCACACGCCAAAACCGGGATGAGGAATTTGCACCATGGACAGCCGCACCCGAACTCACCCGCGTGATGGCTTACGCAAGAGCACACTGGCGCGCGACAAACGTGCGCGCGACCAGCATCGGGGCGTATTTTGCGCGGCTGGCGTTTGCCGCACCGGAAAAAGCGCTGTTCGTGTCGCCCATCGTGGATATGGAGCGCTTAATCTGCGACAGAATATGCGCGGCAGGCATTACCGAGCAAATCCTGCGCGAGCGCGGCATGTATCCCGCAAGGGAAGGGGATATGCTCTCGTGGGACTACCTTTGCTGGGTGCGTGCGCATCCGGCAAAGGACTGGCACTGCCCGCAGTACATTCTCTACGGCGAAAATGACAGCATGACTGACTTGGCGACTATCCGCACTTACACGGCAAAATCCGGTGCGGAGCTGATCATCGTGCCGCAAGGCGAGCACTGGTTCCACGCACCGGAGCAGCTGGCCGTTATGGCCGACTGGGAACGCAAACATAAATAAGGAGCACAATATGATTCAGGAAATCTGCAAAGACGAGAAATTTTTAGCACAGAAGGCCGAGCAGGCCACGCCGGACGATATCCAAACCGCAACTGACCTGCTGGAAACGCTCGAAGCGCACAAGGACGGCTGTGTCGGCATGGCGGCGAACATGATCGGCGTGAACAAGCGCATCATCGCATTCGATAACGAGGGAACGTATATGGTGATGTTCAACCCGCAAATCGTCAAGCAGTCCGGCGGCTATGAGGCCGAGGAGGGCTGTCTGTCGCTGACCGGCACGCGCAAAACGCGTCGCTGGCAATCCATCAAGGTGCAGTACCAGAACGAAAAGTTCCAGACACGGCTGAAAACCTTTGCCGGCTGGACGGCACAGATTATCCAGCATGAGATCGACCATTGCAATGGCATCATTATTTAAGGAAAAAGCAAAACGTAAACCAACGCATACAAAAAGGCACACCAAACGGTGTGCCTTTTTTCTGCCGTTCGCGCAAGCGCAGGCAGCGGCGTAGCGCAGTACGCCGATTCAATTCCCTGAAAAAGTCCGGCTCTGCCGGACTTTTTCTCCACTGCCCGTGCTCCGTTGCACGGTCTCGTCTGCCGTGCAGACGAGAGGGGGATATCCCACAAAGTTTCTACGGAACTTTGTGGGTATCTAAGGGGGACAGCGTCCCCCTTAGAAGAAGGTTTAGCCCGGCGGCCAGGTCATATCCCGTCCGGAAAGAACGTGGAAATGCAGATGGAACACGCTCTGACCCGCCTGTTCTCCGATGTTGGAGACCACGCGGAAGCTATCCATACCGCGCTCCTTGGCAATCTTCGCAATGACCTCAAAGCAGTGCGCCACAACCGCGCTGTTGGACGCATCAACGGCGGCCACAGACTGGATGTGCTGCTTCGGGATCACGAGAAAATGCGTGGGAGCCTGCGGGTCAATGTCATTGAAGGCGTAGCAGAGGTCGTCCTCGTACACCTTGCTCGACGGGATATCGCCCGCGATGATTTTACAGAACAGACAATCTTCCATGGAATGATCGCTCCTTTCTGAATGGGTGTGCCGCGGGAGGATTTCCCGCGGTTTTGCCCTGATTTACGGTTTACAGCATTGCGTCAACGATGTTATTGACAGCCTCGAGTGCTTCCTCCAGCTTTGCCGGATTCTTGCCGCCTGCGGTTGCGCTGTCCGGACGACCGCCGCCGCCGCCGCCAACGATCTTGGCAACTTCCTTGATGATCTTGCCGGCGTGTGCACCCTTCTTAACAGCTTCAGCGCCGCAGACACAAAGCAGGCTTACCTTGTCGCCGTTGACTGCGGAGAGAACGGCAACCATGTTGTCCTTTTTGCTCTTGATGTCGTCACCCATGGTGCGCAGCATGTCGGCAGATGCGTCATCCAGCTTGGTGGCAACCACTTCTACACCCTTGATGTTGCGGGATACGTTGAACAGGTCAACCATCTGCATTGCAGCGACCTTTGCGCCCATCTTCTCGAGCTTCTTGTTGAGAGCACGCATATCGTTTACCTGCTGCTCAATCTTGGCAGCCAGCTCGTTCGGGTTGGTCTTGAGTGCTGCTGCAGCCTCGTTCAGAACGGCCTGACGGTCGTTCATCAGCTTGAGAACAGCCTTGCCGGTAACGGCCTCAATACGACGCACGCCTGCGGCAACAGAAGCCTCACCGATGATCTTGAGCGAACCGGCCTTGGCGGTGTTGTCGAGGTGGGTACCGCCGCAAAGCTCGATGGAGTCGCCGGCCTGTACCACGCGGACGGTCTGGCCGTACTTCTCGCCGAACAGCGCCATAGCGCCCTTCTTCTTGGCATCGTCGATGCTCATTTCCTCGGTGATAACCGGGCTGCCAGCCAGAATCGCATCGTTCACCATATCCTCGACCTTAGCCAGCTCCTCAGCGGTCAGCGCTGCAAAGTGGGTGAAGTCGAAGCGGATATGATCGTTTGCAGTGTAGGAGCCTGCCTGCTCAACATGGTCGCCGAGCACGGTGCGGAGCGCCTTCTGGAGCAGGTGGGTGGAGGTGTGTGCACGGCAGATGGCCTGGCGGTAAGCCGCATCAACAGAAGCCGTAACCTCGTCCTCAACGGACAGCTCGCCCTCGGTGACAACGCCGATGTGCATATACTTGCCGTCCTTGGTCTTCTGAACATCGGAAACGGTCATTGCGCCGTTCTTGCCGGTGATAACGCCGTGGTCACCAATCTGACCGCCCATCTCCGCGTAGAACGGGGTGCGGTCGAGTACAACAGTGATCTTCTCACCCTTGGCAGCTGCGCCGGAAACCTCGCCCTCGTTTACGATAGCCAGAATCTTTGCGGACTCCTCGAGGGTGGTGTAGCCATCAAATGCGGTCTTGATGGACTTGTCCAGACCCAGATCCTCGCTCTGCCAGCCGAGGTCGCCCATCTTCTTGCGGTCTTCACGGGCACGCTCGCGCTGCTCGTTCATCAGGCGGTCGAACTCCTCGCGGCTGGTGGTCATGCCCTGCTCCTCGAGTACCTCAAGGGTCAGGTCGATCGGGAAGCCGTAGGTGTCATACAGCTGGAATGCGTCCGCAGCGGACAGCTCCTTGCCGTCGGAAGCGGCGATCTTGTCATTCAGGATAGCAAGACCGCTGTCGATGGTCTTGTTGAAGCTGGCTTCCTCGTTCTCGATAACCTTGTGGATATATTTCTGCTTCTCAACCAGCTCCGGATATGCGCCGCCAGACTCGTTGATAACGGTGGAAGCAACGTCGGACATAAACGGCTTGTCAATGCCGAGCAGCTTGCCGTGACGAACGGCGCGGCGCAGCAGGCGGCGCAGAACGTAGCCGCGGCCCTCGTTGGACGGAATAACGCCGTCGCAGATCATCATAACGGTGGAGCGGATGTGGTCGGTGATAACACGCAGGGAAACATCGGTCTTGTCGCTGTCGCCGTAGTGCTTGCCGGCGATCTCGGAAACCTTGTTGGTGATGTTGCGCACGGTGTCAACGTCGAACAGGGAGCCAACGCCCTGTACCACGCACGCCAGACGCTCCAGACCCATGCCGGTGTCGATGTTCTTCTGCTTCAGCTCAGAGTAGTTGCCGTGGCCGTCGTTGTCGAACTGGGAGAATACGTTGTTCCATACCTCCATGTAGCGGTCACAGTCGCAGCCGACGGTGCAGCCGGGCTTGCCGCAGCCGTACTCGGGGCCGCGGTCGTAGTAGATCTCAGAGCACGGGCCGCACGGACCGGAGCCATGCTCCCAGAAGTTGTCCTCCTTGCCGAAGCGGAAGATACGCTCCGGTGCAATGCCGATCTCCTTGTTCCAGATCTCGAATGCCTCGTCATCGTCAACGTAGATGGACGGATACAGGCGATCCGGGTCAATGCCGACCCACTCCGGACTGGTCAGGAATTCCCAGCTCCAGTGAATGGCCTCGCGCTTGAAGTAGTCGCCGAAGGAGAAGTTGCCCAGCATCTCGAAGAAGGTGCCGTGACGGGCGGTCTTGCCAACGTTCTCGATATCGCCGGTGCGGATGCACTTCTGGCAGGTGGTAACGCGGTGGCGCGGCGGCTCCTGCTCGCCGGTGAAGAACGGCTTCATCGGCGCCATGCCGGAGTTGATGAGCAGAAGCGACGGGTCGTTCTGCGGGATGAGCGAAAAGCTCGGCAGGCGGAGATGACCCTTGGTTTCAAAGAAACTGAGGTACATCTCGCGCAGCTCGTTGAGTCCTCTGTACTGCATATAAATTGATTCCTCCAAAAAAGAATTTACGGAAATAAAACAGAAAATGAAAAAAGCCTCCGCCCGGACTTCAAGGGCGAAAGCATGCTTCCACGGTACCACCTTGATTTGAATATGGGTATGCCATATCCATCTCGGTAATCCGGTATCGGGGATCGGACGGTCTGTTTCAGTTGCAGACTGCTCGGAAGTGGCTGTTTTCCGCACCGGACAAGGACTTGCAGCGAATGTCCTCTCTCTGAAGAACGGCGGATGGAAAACTCGTTTCCTCATCGCATTTTCTGTATTGCGTATCTATTATGCCACTTTTGCGGGCAGTTGTCAACTGAAATCGCGGAAAGTTGCGCTCTGCGGAGTGATGCGGCGCCCGCCGCGGGGGTGACGCCGTACCCACGGCGGGGGCAAAAAGGAAGGGACACCTGCGGTTTCCCTTCCTCTTTGAACTCCTAC
>OLOF01000283.1_pt1 | contig 30348 bp, 32 predicted proteins | sample 1643121 | NCBI WGS metagenome assembly OLOF01 (sample SAMEA3136677, study PRJEB25190) | human gut metagenome | biome: human gut; feature: human-associated habitat; material: faeces | place: Austria | collected 2013
ACTATATAACAACTTAAAAGCTTGTTCTCTAATTGCTGTTCTATTCATAACTACCCTTTCCATCTACATTTTATCTATAAATTTTTTTAATTTTGTTTTAACCTCTTCTTTATTTCTTTGAACATAGTTTCCTATAAATGCTCCTAAGAATAATACAACTATTGCTAAAATTAATTTATCTAATCTTGTTATTAATATTAAAATTGCTATTACTATTCCTATTATTGCACCTTTATATTGATTCCAAAACTCTTTAAAATTGTTCATTATTTACACTTCCTTTCTTTACCTAAGTATAAATTTTGACTTTATGCATTTTCTTCTTTGGGAGCAACTTTTTTTACAGTTATATTAACTTCATTTACTTCTAAATCTGTTGCTTTCTTTACTTTTTCTTTTATACTAGTCTGAAGATTTGCTGATAAATCTTTTATAACTGCATCTGCACTTACTATTAAATTTGCATATACTTTAACATTATTATCTTTATCTAATTCAACTCTAGTTGTTACATCTTCTGTACTTTTAAATCCTTTTGCTACTGAATTCACTAAGTTTTCTATTGTTTCTTTAGAAATCATTAATTTTCCACTTTCGTTTTCTAATAAAACACCTTGTCTTTCTTTTATTTGCTCTCTTGATGTTGTATCAAAAAATATACATTTTATTGAAAGTAATATAAATACTACGCTAACACCAAGAATTACTTTTCCCCATGTGCTACTAACTATTACTCCTTTTATTACTTCTCCTACTAAGTCAATATCTACCCAACCAAATACTAATAAACAAGCTAGTACTGAAATTATTAATATTACATAAGAATATATTATTAATGTAAGTTTTTCTAAAATTTTCATTTTTTATTCTCCTTTTCTTATTATATTATATAGTACAATTTTTTTATTGAAAACACTATTAACTTGTGAGTTAATTAATTATTTTCCTCTGTTTTTTCTTCTTCGTCATTTTCATCTGACTTAACTACATCTGTGTTAACACCTTGAACATGCACATTTACTTCTTCGACTTTTAATCCTGTCATTCCTTCTACTGATTTTTTTACTCTGTTTTGAATTTCAAATGCTACATCTGGTATTCTTGAACCATATTCTACAATAATATTTACATCAATTTTTACTTTTTCTTCTTCTATATCAACTTTAATTCCTTTTGCTAGGTTTTTCTTTCCACTTAAAACTTCTGTAATTCCTCCTGCAAATCCTCCTGCCATTCCAGATACTCCTTGTACTTCTGAAACTGCTACTCCTGCAATTACTGCAACTACATCGTTAGATATTTTTATTCCTTCATTTTCTGTTTTTATTTCTTCTTCAAGTTCTACAACTTCCCCATTTTCAACATTTTTATTTTCTTCTTCCATCTATGAATTCCTCCTTTTTGATATCAAAAATTGATATACTTAAATTCTGTGTTTTAAGTATATCAATTTTTAATGATTTTTACAACCTTTATCAGTAAATTCCCCTGAAAATTTTACTTTTCATATTTTCATAACAAGACTTAAAAAAGCAAATTTATATAGTATTTCTTACTCAAATACTTCAAATTCCTCAATAGGATTTCCTCTCAAAAACTCCTGTATTGTCATTCTCTTTGCATTTTCTCCTTGAATTTCTATCACTTTCAAAATTCCTTCTTTTGTCTTTATAAATATTCCATCTTTTTTATCTGAAACTATAACAGTTCCATCACGCATAAAGTCCATTGGACCACCAACCTTTATCTCAGTTGATTTTGCTACATCTACTTTCCAAAATTTGATTTTCTTATCATTTAGAAATGTATATGCACCCATTATTGGATTTAAACCTCTTACTAAATTTTTTATTTGTGCTGCTGATTGTTCTTCCCAATTTATTTTAGCCATTTCTTTAGATAGCATTGGTGCCATTGAAAATTCACCTTCTTGTTTGATTCTAGTCGCTGTTCCATTTTCTATATCTTTTAATGTTTTTACTAATAGTTCTCCTCCTAATTTAGAAAGTCTATCCCACAATTCACCTGTTGTTTCATCTTCACCAATAGTTACTTCCTCTTTTAAAATCATATCTCCTGTGTCCATTCCTTCATCCATATACATAGTAGTAATTCCAGTAGTTTTATCTCCATTCAATACTGCCCATTGTATAGGCGCTGCCCCTCTATATTTTGGAAGTAGTGAAGCATGAACATTTATACATCCTAATCTTGGAATTTCTAAAATCTCTTTTGGTAATATTTTTCCGTATGCCACAACACAAATTATATCTGGATTTAGTTCTTTTATTTCATTTATAAACTCTTGATTATTTCTTACTTTTTGTGGTTGAAATATCTTTAATTCTTTTTCAGTTGCAAATTCTTTTACAGGTGAAGCAACCATTTTCATTCCTCTTCCTTTTGGCCTGTCTGGATTTGTTACAACTCCTATAATTTCATAATTTGCTTCATATATAGCTTTTAGACTTTCTTCTGCAAAATCAGGTGTTCCCATAAATACGATTTTCATTTAATTTTCATCCTTTCTAAGGTTAAATACTTTGTATCTAAATAAAGAATTAATTTTAATTTTTAATTAATTCAAATATTTTAATTACTGTAATTTGATTGTAAAAGCCTTAATATTTCCCCTAAATATTAAGGCTTTTATATCTTTGTATTTCTTATTTATAATTTTATTATTTTTCACTTGAATTTGGGTCAATATATTCTAAAGTTCCTGGAACTATTTTATCAATAAATAATTCTCCATCTAAATGGTCTAACTCGTGGCAAATTGCTTGTGCTAATAATTCTTTTGCTTTTACTCTCATTCTTTTTCCTTCTCTATCAGTATATTCAGCTGTTACTTCTGCTGGACGAACTACTTTTGCAAATTCATTTGGGAAACTTAGACATCCTTCTTCAACTTCTTGTTCTCCTTTTGTTTTTACTATCACAGGGTTTATTAACACAATAGGTCCTTTATCATCATAAAGGTCAATTACTACAACTCTTTTTAATATTCCAACTTGTACTGCTGCTAATCCTACACCATTATATTTATGCATTGTTTCTATCATATCATCTATAAGTGATTGTATTTTTTCATTTGATATATCTTCAAATGGTACTTCTCTTGATTTTTTCTTTAATATTTCATCACCTTGATATCTTAAATTTCTTATTGCCATACTTTAATTCATCCTTTCTCACTTCATTAATTTTTTATTTATCAAAATTTTTCTTATTTTTAAAGAACTTAATAACTGCAAAAAATTATTCTTAAAACTCAAAAATTTAACATTACACTAAAATCATTTCAAATTATTTTTAATCGCAAATTTTATATTAATTAACTCATATTATTTGGATTTACATCAATTGAAATTCTTATATCTTTAATATTTCTACTATAAATCTCTTTTAAAGTTTGATTTAATACTTCGTTTGCTTCAACTGTCATATTTCCTTTTATTATAATTCTCCATCTATACCTATTTTGAATTTTATCTATTGGAGATGGCATTGGTCTAAATATCTTAAATTCTTCTTGATTTAATTTTTCTAATAGTTTTTTATACATTTCATTTGAAATATTTTTAATATTAGTTTCATTTAAACTGTTAAAACTAATTAATATTATATCGCAAAATGGTGGATATTTCAACTGTTTTCTTAATGCTATTTCAGTTTCATAAAACATCTCATAGTTTTGTTTTTGTGCACATATTATGCTAAAATTATCAGGATTATATGTCTGAATTATTACTTTCCCTGGTAGATTTTCTCTTCCTGCTCTTCCTGCAACTTGTGTTAAAATCTGAAAAGTTCTTTCATTTGCTCTATAATCATCTATATTTAATGAACTATCAGCTGCTATAACACCAACTAATGTAACATTTGGAAAATGATGTCCTTTTACTACCATTTGTGTTCCTATTAATATGTCTATATTTTCATTTTTAAATTTATTTAATATTTCTTCATGCGAATTCTTTTTAGTAACAGTATCTATATCCATTCTAATTGTAGATGCATTTGGAAATTGTTTATTAATTTCTTGTTCTAATTTTTGTGTTCCTGTTCCAAAATATCTTATTTTATCACTATGGCATTCTGGACAAGTTGTTACTAAATTTTCTTCATATGAACAATAATGGCATTTTAATTTTTTTTCATAGCTATGATATGTCATACTTATATTGCAACTTGGACATTTTACAGTATACCCACAGTTTCTACACATTATAAATGTTGAATATCCTCTTCTATTTAAAAATAATATAGTTTGTCTTTTTTGGCTTATGTTTTCTTCTATACTATTATACAATTCCATACTTAACATTGAACGATTTCCATTTGCTAATTCTTGTTTTAAGTCAATTATTTCTACCTTAGGAAGTGAAGATTCATTTGCTCTTTTGGTAAGAGTTAATAATTTAGTTTTTGTATTTCCATCTTCATTTTCACTTGTAGCATTATAAAATGTATTAATATCTGGTGTTGCACTTCCAAGTAATAATGGTGCTTTATTCTCTTTAGCTAATATTTTTGCAATTTCTTTTGCATTGTATCTTGGATTTGTTTCTGATTTATATGAGCTATCATGTTCTTCATCAATAATTATTATTCCTACATTTTCAATAGGTGCAAATATGGCTGACCTTGCTCCTATTACAATTCTAGCTTTTCTTTCTCTTATTCTTTCCCATTCATCATGTCTTTCTCCTATTGATAATTTACTATGTAATATAGCAATATCGCTTTTTCCAAATCTTGAAATAAATCTATCTAACATTTGTGGAGTTAATGATATTTCAGGAACCAATACAATAGCATTTTTCCCTATTTTTAATACCTTTTCTATTAATTGCAAATACACTTCTGTTTTTCCTGAACCAGTAACCCCATATAGCAAAAATTGTTTATATTCATTTTTATCAATCGCTTCTTCTACTCTATTATAAGCGTTTTTTTGTTCTTCTGTTAGCTTAAGATTATTTGTCTTTTCACAATTTCTTCCTAATAGTGGATTTCTTTCTACCTTTTTTTCAATAATTTCTAAATATCCATTCTTTACTAATGTATTTACAATTCCTCTTGCACAATCTGTAAACATTTCAATTTCTGGCACTGTTGTACCTTCATTGTCTTTTACAAAATTTAAAAGTCTTTTTTGTTTTTCTGATTTTATTTTTCCTGTTTCTATTTCAAATTCAATTTCTTCTATATCTTTTTTTAAATATACACAATTTATTGTTTTATCTTGTATTCTTTTTTCTTTATTCTTGTTTCTGGTTCCTGGTGTTAGCATTAATTTGATACAATCAGAAATATTGCAAAAATATCGCTTTGACATCCATTTGGCTAGAGATATTTGTTTATCTGTTAAATTTTCCTCTAATTTTGCTATGTTTTTTAATTCAAATGCTGATTTTTCTTTTATTCCGACTACAAATGCTTCTGCTAGTTTTTCACCATTACCAAATGGTACTAATACTTTACTTCCTACTAGTATTAATTCTTCTAAGTCTTTTGGAATATTGTAGTCGAAGGTTCTATTTAATTTTTTTGCTCCTCTATTGATGATTACTTCTGCTATCATGTTTTCTCCTATTTCTATAAATGAATATATTTTCATTTATTTCTTTTTTCTTTTAACTTGCTTTATTTATATCATAAGATTTGTTTATTTTCAATTGATTGTTTAATGGTTTTGATGATTTTGGGGTCGGAGACAAAAATCATTTGATTACAAGATGAAATTTGGGTCGGAGATAAAAATCATTTATCCCCGGCCCAAATTTCATCTTATTGTTTTAAATTCATTATGCTATTATTTGTTCATATACTGTTAAACATTTTTCTTTTAATTAAAATATTTCTTCCTTATCCATTATGCTTCACTTAATAAATATATATACAATATCACATTTCTTTTATTTTTAAATTGTAAAAAATGCAATTTTTTACAATTTAAAACAAATGATTTTTGTCTCCGACCCCAAAATCAGCAAATTATTATGCTGTTTCTTTTTCTTCTGCGGCTGGCACTTGTCTTTTTTCTTTTTTTCCTTTTGTTTTCTTATTTTCTTCTTTATTTCCAATTACTAATTCTGGTCCTGCTTTTTCTAGAACTGTTTTTTTAGTTATTATACATTTTTCTATATTTGGGTTTGATGGTATTTCAAACATTATATCTCTCATTATTTCCTCAATTATAGAACGCAATCCTCTTGCTCCTGTTTTTCTTTCTATGGCTTTTTCTACTATCGCTTCTAATGCTTCTTTTTCAAATGTCAATTCAACTCCATCTATTTCAAATAATTTTTGATATTGTTTTACTAAAGAATTTTTTGGCTCTACTAAAATTTGAATTAATGCTTCTTTATCTAAATCTCTTAATGTTGCAACTATTGGTAATCTTCCTATAAACTCTGGTATTAATCCAAATTTTAATAAATCTTGTGGTAATAATTCTTTAAATACTTCAAATTTATCAATATCTTTTTTAGTATCAATTTGTGTTCCAAATCCTATTGTTTTCTTTCCTGTTCTGTCTTTAATAATATCTTCTAGCCCTTCAAAAGCTCCTCCACATATTATTAAGATATTTTCTGTGTTTATTTGTATAAGTTCTTGATTTGGATGTTTTCTTCCTCCTTGTGGTGGTACTGATGCAACTGTTCCTTCTATTATTTTTAGTAATGCTTGTTGAACACCTTCTCCACTTACATCTCTTGTTATTGATGGATTTTCTGATTTTCTTGTGATTTTATCTATTTCATCTATATATATTATTCCTTTTTGTGCTTTTTGTATATCTCCATCAGCAGCTTGTATTAATTTTAATAATATGTTTTCAACATCTTCTCCTACATATCCTGCTTCTGTAAGTGTTGTTGCATCTGCTATTGCAAATGGTACATCTAATATTTTTGCAAGTGTCTTTGCAAGTAATGTCTTTCCACATCCAGTTGGTCCTAATAATAGAATATTGCTTTTTTGTATTTCTACATCATCTTTATCTGCTATTTCTTCGTGTGCAATTCTTTTATAGTGATTGTATACTGCTACTGATAATGTTTTTTTAGCTTCTTCTTGCCCTATAACATAATCATCTAACACCTTTTTTATTTCTTCTGGCGTTGGCACATTATTTAATTCATTTAATGTGTAACCTGCTTTATCATCATCATATAATTCTGCTTCGATTATGCTTTCACAAAGGTCTACACATTCGTCACATATATATACTCCTGGTCCTGCTACTATTTTTCTAACATTTTCTTGTGATTTTCCACAAAAAGAACATCTAACACTTTTTGGTACATCATTTTTTGCCATCTTATCTCTCCTTAAATATATTAAAAACTGCTAATATTATATGTTTATTTATCATAAAATTATACTGTTTTTATTAATTTTTATTTTCTTTTGTCCATAATTCCATCTATTAATCCATATTTTAATGCTTCTTCTGCTGTCATATAGTTATCTCTTTCTGTATCTTTTTCGATTTGTTCTACTGTTTGACCTGTTCTTTCACTTAGGAATTTATTTAATTTTTCTCTTGTTTTTACTAAATGATCTGCATGAATTTTAATTTCTGTTGCTTGACCTGAAAGTCCTCCACCACCTATTAATGGTTGATGTATTAATATTTCTGCATTAGGTGTTGCAAATCTCTTTCCTTTTTCTCCTGCTGCAAGTAATGCAGATCCCATACTAGCTGCCATTCCTATACAAATTGTTGAAACTGGGCATTTTATATAATTCATTGTATCTATAATTCCCATTCCATCTGTTATTGAACCTCCTGGTGAATTTATATATAAATAAATTTCTTTATCTGGATCTTCTGATTCTAAGAACAATAATTGTGCAATTATTAAACTAGATGTAGTTGGATTTACATCTTCTCCTAAAAATATAATTCTATCTTTTAATAATCTTGAAAAAATATCATATGATCTTTCACCTTTGCTTGTTTGTTCTATAACATATGGTACTAAACTATTTTTTTCTAACATAAAAATTTCCTCCTTCAAAGTTTTAATTATACTATGCTTTAACTATATAATTAATAAATAATTTATATTATCATTGGATAAATTTTAGTTATTTCATTGATTTTAATTATTTTTTCTTTATATATCAAACCAATATATTTTAATATAATTTATAGTTATTTATAGATAATTTTTTTATTTATATTAACTAATTTCAAAATTAAATTCGTTAATTAATATTTTATATTTACTAATATATTCTATAAGATTTAAAAAGTCCAAAAAGCTAGGAGTAAATATAAACTAATCTATTCAATCCCAGCTTTTATTTCCTTAATTATTTTTTCATTTTTGCGTTTTCTACTAAAAATTCTATTGCTTTTTCTGATTTTAATCCTTCTTTTATATAACTTCTTACATTTTCATTTTTTAAGAATTCTTCATCATTTTCTTTTCCATAATTTTTAGCCATTTCTTTCATTTTTTCTTCTACGTCTTTATCTTCTACCTCTATTTTTTCTGCTTTTATTATAGCTTCTAATGCTAAACGAGATTTTATAGCTTCAATTGCTTGAGGTTCATATTCTTTTTGCATATCTTCTGTTGTCTTTCCCATTATTTGAAGATATTGTTCTAATTTTAATCCTTGATATGCTAGTCTTTGTTCCATATCTTTCATCATGTTTTCTGTTTCTGTTTCAATCATTCCTGATGGTATTTCAACTTTCATATCATCACATACTGCTTTCATAACAGCTTCTTGTGTTTCATATTTAGCTTTTTGTTCATTTTGCTTTTTTTGTTTGTCTTTTATACTTTTCTTTAATTCTGCAAGAGTATCAAATTCACTAACATCTTTTGCAAATTCATCATCTAATTTAGGTAATTCTTTTTTCTTGATTTCATTTACTTTAACTTTGAAAGTTGCATCTTTTCCTGCTAAATCTTTTGAAAAGTATTCTTCTGGGAATTTTACATTGATGTCTCTTTCTTCATCGATTTTCATACCAATTACTTGATCTTCAAATCCTGGTATAAATGTATTACTTCCTATTTCTAAGTCATGTTTTTCAGCTTTTCCACCTTCAAATGCAACACCATCAACAAATCCTTCAAAATTAATGTTAGCGATATCACCTTTTTCTACTGGTCTATCTTCTACTGAAACTAATCTTGAATTATGTTCTTGCATATGTTCTAATTCATGTGCTACATCTTTTTCTGTTACTTTATATTCTATTTTCTTTATTTCAACACCTTTATAGTTCCCTAATTCTACTTCTGGTTTTGTTTGGAAAATAGCTGTGAATTTTAAGTCTTGTCCTTTTCCTATTTGAGTAACTTCTATATCAGGTCTACTTACAACTTCTAATTTATTTTCTTCTACTGCTTTTGATAATTCTTCTGGTACTAATTCATTAAAAGCATCTTCATAAAATATTTCTTTACCATAATATTTTTCAACAATATTCATTGGTGCTTTACCTTTTCTAAATCCAGGTATATTAAAATATTTTGCACTTTTAAAATATACTTTTTGTATAGCTCCATCAAATTTTTCAGCTTCTATTGTCATTTCTAATTTAATTTCATTTGCATTTTTAGTTTTTTCTACTTTACATTCCATTTTCTTCAATCCTTTCATTTTTCTTATAGCTCATTTATTATACCATAAAATTCCTATTTTGCAAGGATTTTTAAATATTTTTTCTAAAATGCTTGTTTTTTTTTTGCTTTTATGTTAAAATTGTCAATAGTCAGTTTATTTAAGTAATTTAGGAGGTGCAATTAAGATATGGCAAAATGTGAAGTATGTGATAAATCAGTAAGTCATGGAAATAAACTTAGCATTACTCGTTCTCATATAAGTAAAAGATCACCACGTACTTGGAAACCCAATTTAAGAAGTGTTAAAGTTTTAGTTAATGGTGAAGCTAAAAGAATTCATGTATGTGCTAAATGTTTAAGAGATGGTAAAGTAAAAAGAGCATAAGCTCTTTTTTTGCTTTAATTTATAATTTAAAAATGTTGTATATTAATCTTGATATACAACATTTTATTTTCTACTTTATTTTAGAAGAAAAGTTGTGAATCTAAATTAGTCTTTTATCCTAAATATTAATTTCACAAATCCCCTCAAGAATTTTGGAACTTTTTTTACTACTATTGTCATATATGTATTCCCTCCTTTTTTCTAACAAGCAAGCCACATAAGTCCAACCGCAACAATTGTTATTCCTATTATAAATAGCCAACCTGTCATTGGAAGTAATAAAACCAATAATATTCCCAATCCAAATCCTATCAAGCATATTGCTAATGTCTTTTTTAATAAATTACACATTCTATTACCTCCATCTTTTTTTATATAATATTCATTTTGTCATTATTTGTTACTTTTATGTAAAACTCTTGACACTTAAATAGTTAGTTGATATATTTATTATATAAGATTATGTTAATAAAACATTTTATTTTTATATTAAATTTTCTTATGCAATCATTTATTTAATATAAAAATTTATTATATATGTATTAAAACAATAACTATAATTTTGTTTCTTACAAGAAAGGATAATAATTATGAATAAAAAATTTGCTAAAGAAATCGTTTTAAAATTAAAAAATGCATACCCTGATGCCACTTGCAGTTTGGATTTTTCTTCACCATTTGAGTTAGTAGTAGCTGTTATGCTTTCTGCCCAATGTACTGATGAAAGAGTTAATAAAACTACTCCTGCTCTTTTTAATAGATGTAAAACTATTGAAGATTTTGCAAATATAGATATTAAAGAACTTGAAGAAATTATTCATCCTTGTGGTTTTTATAAAAATAAAGCAAAAAATATTAAATTATGTGCAGAACAAATAATTAATAATTTTAATGGTGAAGTTCCTCATACTATGAAAGAATTAACTAGCTTAGCTGGTGTTGGTAGAAAAAGTGCTAATGTTATTATGTTAGAAGTATTTGGAATTGCTGAAGGAATTGCAGTAGATACTCATGCCAAAAGAATTTCTAATCTTATGGGATTATCTAAAGAAAAAGATCCTGAAAAAATTGAACAAGATTTGATAAAGTTCTTTCCAAAAGATAGTTTAAAAGATATTAATCACCTTTTTGTTTGGCATGGTAGAAATACTTGTATTGCTAGAAATCCTAAATGTGATACTTGTCCTATAAATAACTATTGCAAATTTTATGGCAAATATCATTAGTATCTTAATCATTTAACCATAAATTACATAAACTTGATTTTATTGTAAACTTATGTTAAAATGATTCTATAGTTAATAAACTTATATCATTAAAGAGGAGGTATTTTATTTTGAAAATATTATTTATTACAAAGAAAGGAACTCTATGAATACAAATTTAAACACTAATTTACAACAAATGATTTTAGATAATCGGAATTTAGTTCATCATTTAATAAAAACATTAAATATTTCTCGTAATTTTATTGAATATGAAGACTTAGTATCTATCGGTACTATTGGTCTAATAAAGGCTGCTAATAGTTTTGATCTTTCAAAAAATGTCATTTTTTCTAATTATGCTTGTACATGTATAAAAAATGAAATCTTTATATATTACAATAAAAATAAAAAGCATGTAAATGATATTTCACTTGAAGCTTTCACTACTTTTACAGAAAATAATCATACTATAAATTTACAAGATAGACTTGAACATCCTGATTCTGATTTTGTTGAAAAAATTTTAAAAACAGAAACTTTTACTGAATTAATAAACATTATTTTAAATTGTCTATCTCAAACAGAAAAAATTATTATGCTCTATAGATTGGGAAATATATCTCAATCAGATATTTCTAAAATTCTTAAATTTTCTCAATCATATATATCAAAAGTTGAAAAAAAGGCAATTCTAAAAATCAAAGAAACAATTAATCATCAATTCAACTACACGGAAATTTTTTCTATGAGTACTCTTGAAGATTATTATCAAATTACTATTTTACCCAAGGACATTAATAACTTTAAAAAAGTTTTTTCACTAATACTCAAAAAACTAAAATCTGTAGCCAATATTAATTTTAATATAAAATACTCAAAAAAACAAATTATATTTCAAATTTCAAAACAATTAGAAGCTTTTCCTTTTTGGGCTCAAATTCTTCTGGAATTTGAAAAGTATAACATAGTTTTTGCAAACATCTATAGCTAAAATATTTTTATGTTTCTATAAAACAAAAATGATATTTCCAATTAAAAAGTAAAATACCTAAAAGTTGCTATTATTTTAATAGCAACTTTTTTCACAGCATAACAAAATTTACAACTTCCATTATATTATGAATATTTCTAAATATTTATTGTATACTATATTATGAGGTGATTTTTTGACAAATATTAATTGTTCACTTAATTGTATTTATCAAAAAGATGGAAAATGTAATTATAATTTAATTATTCCTTCTAATATTTCTTCACATTTTGACTGTGCATATTTCATAGAAAAAAATAATAAATAATACTTTTTTAACTCGTTATTATTATTTTACAAGTGTATTTTGCTTGACAAAATTATCTTTAAGATATATATTTTTTGTATATTAAAAATATATAGGAGGAAAATTTATGTCTAAGAAAAAATTTGCGATTATACCAATTGTAGTACTACTATTATTGTCGTTTCTATTACCAGTAGTCAATGCTGATAATGAAACTAATACCACTCAAGATGTAAATGCAGTATCTACTAATAGTAATAACATTCAAAATACTGTTACATCACCACAAGATACTGATGCCAATAATACAAATGCTAATCCAGAAAATCAAATGAAAAAAGGAGATGTATATATCACCCAAAATGATGTAATTATTGATTATATTGTAGATGGTAATGTATTTATAATTGGTAACAATGTTACTATTAATTCTCAAATTGGAGGAGATGTTTTTGTTTGTGCAAAAAACTTAACTATTGGTGAGCAAGCTTACATATTTAGCAATTTATTTGTTTCAGCAGAAAACATTACTATTAAAGGTGTTGTATATGATCTATACTCTATAGCTAATAATATTACAGTTGATGGTTACATTTATAGAGATCTTAGAACTACATCTTCTACTTTAAACATAAATGGTGTCATCGGAAGAAATGCTTATGTAAAAGCTCAGAAAATTAATTTCGCAACTCCAAACCAAGAAGACCCAAATGCAAGTACAGTCACTCAAGCAGGTTCAATAGCTGGAGATTTAAATTATTCTTCATCACAAGAAGTATCTATTCCCGAAAAAGCTGTTTCTGGGAAAGTTAATTTTGAACAAATTATAAAAACAACAAATAAAACAATATCTACATATCTAATTTCGTTAGGAAGTTTACTTGTACTTGTTTTAGTAATTTGGGGATTAAGTTTATTACTAGTACCTAAATTCTTAAAATCTACTAATGATTTAATTGCTAGTAAAAAAATATTACCTGTTTTAGGTTGTGGAATTTTGACACCTATTGCAATAACAATTATAGCTATATTATTATTATTTATAAATATAACTGCTTCAATTTCACTTTTATTATTAACTATTTTAGTATTGTTATTTGCATTAAGTACATCTGTAACTATAATTTCTATTAATAATTTAATTTGTAAAAAATTAAATATATCTAAAAATATTGGTATTTTAGGAGTATTAATATTAACAACAATTGTTTTATGGGCTATTTGCTTAATACCTTTTGTTGGTGGTATTCTTTCTATTTTGGCTGTTATAATTGGTATGGGATTAATTACTTATTTTGTATTTAATAAAAATAAGGATTTTTCTGAAGTTTTTGGAAAAAATACTAAAAAGATTAAGTCTGAAAATGATAAAAAAGTAAAAGATACTAAAAAGAAGAAAAATGTTAAAGATAATAAAAATGATAATACTGAGAATAATTAAAGTGTAGAAAAAAGGATGTCAGATTGATACTGATATCCTTTTTCTTTTAATCTCATCTTTAAGAATTCATACAAACTATATAGCTGGTATAATTTCATGTAAAAAAATGTCGTTTTTCCTACATATTTTCCCAAAACTCTGCATAAAAAATTTACACACTCACATACTCCCATTTACAGCGTAGATAGTTCTACATGACAAGGACTGAACGAAACCCGCTGCTGTAGTTCGCATTACAATAAGTAAAGTACGAATAGAGCACGCCCGCAATGGAACCACCATAGCAAACGCCCCCGCGTTCCACGAATGGATACGCACTATGTCCGATAAGTACATAGTCATTATCCCATGCTCTAGCATAATTCTGTGTTCCTTTTACTGCTTCTTGTACTGTTTTAAACCAATCCCATGGTCGTGAATTATTTTCTGTACCTAGCGTGTATGGTGCATAGAATGAGAATGATGTTGACACTTCATTTACTCCTATTCCTTTATGTTTTGACATATTATTGTAATTTGCCTCTGTTATTCTTCTTCTTGCTTCATGATGTTTTTCTTCTCTTTTATTCCAATCCCATAATTCAGATTGTGTTAATGTTGTTCCATCTCCAAGTGAAATTTTATTCGTTTTTTCTTCTTCACTTACTTCATATTTATCCCATAAACTTTCATATGTTGGATTTACTTTTCCATTTTCAAAATATTTTACACTTCCATCTGTACTTTTTCCATAATTATCTAAACTTTTATTTCCATTATCTAAATATCCCGCAACTCTTTCCCAGGCTCCTCCATTCATATCGTATATTCCTGTTACATTTCCCGTTGTGCTTGCTAATACTTCATTTGCGGTATTGTAATTACGTGTATCATCTGTTCTGTTATACCATCCTTCATCTGTTGCACTTTTTGGCCCTTGTCCTGTATAAAAGTCATACCAATGGCTTCCTGATACTATTGAACCTGCTCCATTTATCTTTGGCACATTTCCATATTGGCTATAACATAAATATGCTACTGCTCCCCATTCACTATTTTTTATTAAATGGCTATTTGCATAATTTAGTCCATATTTCTCTTTTTGACTTCCTGCTATATCCATACTTCTTTTTTGACTTTCTCCTATTGTTATATGTCTCCAACTTATTTTATTTGGTAAACTTTTTGCTATTGTTGTTTCATCTGGTGCGTATTGTTGAGCTCCTGAACTACTGCTGGCATTTCCTACTGCTTGTCCATCTTTATTTGTTCCACTTGCTTCAAATTTTGCTACCCATATTCCACTTAGTTGACCTCCTCCTAAACTAAATGCTGGATGTACTATTGCTATCGTTTTTGTGTCTAAACTTTCATTTGTTGTATATTCTTTTCCATTTTTATCTCTATTTGTATTTCCTTTTAAGAAATTTACTTCTATATTTTTTTCTCCTGCTATTCTATATGCATATCTTGGTATCCATACGTACATACTTCCTAGCTCATTTTCTTTTACTACTTGTCCCTCTTTGACTTTTCCTTCTTTATATTTTCCATCACTTAACATGATATTTGCCCATTTTTTTGTATCATCATAACTATACCATTCTGGATCTTCTTTAGAACATACTACCCAATCTGCTCCATTATATTTTATTGGTATCATTCCTGTTGTTACTTTTGGGATATTTACGTTTTTACTTTCATTATATCCTTCTTCTGACGGCACTTCACTTGTTATTCTATTTAGCAGATTTTCTAAATCTTGTTCTTCTTTTCTTTTTGCTTCCTCTGTCTTCTCTTTTGCCTGTTTTGCCTGTGTTATTATTCCATTATCTCCTGTTAGCATTGCTATACTTACTCCTGCTAATATTAGTAAAATAATAATTGTTATTGCTAATGCTATTAATGTTATTCCATTATTAAAATTTTTTATTTCTTTATGCATAGTATAAAAATCCTTTCTTTTGTTTTTTATATGGAAAATAATAAAATAAAAAAATCACTAACAATTTATATATTTATTATATCTTCAATATATCCAATTTTTTATTAGAATAGTACATTATTTTCAAACTTCACTTTTAATTTATCTTTTGATTATATTAATAAATTAACATTTCCTGTTTGGATTTAAATCTAACAATGCTGTTACATCTATTATTGAATTATTGCTTAAATTAATTGTCAAGTTTGTATTATCTTTTAAAGCTTTTAAATTTTTAAATCTTCACTCCATAAGGAATTATTACTCAAATTAATATCCGTTAATTTACTTAGATTAGAGAAATCCCTCATCTTTACATGTGAATTATCATTACTTAAACTCAAAATTTTTAAATTCCTTATTTTAGCTTCAAGTAAATTTTCTTTTAATACATAATACATATAATATTAGCATTTTCTTTTTTTTTGCACTGTCCTTAATATTTTTTCTTCTGCTAGCAAATTTTCAGTCATTAGTTAATTTTCTTCTATTCTTTTTTCCATTTGTAATAACCTTATTTGTTTTTTCTGTACCTATAGTTGTTTCTATTTTTTCATTATTTCCTTTAACTAATATACTATTATCTTCGCTATACTTAATTCTGCTAATATTAGCCAAACTATAATGAGTTAATATTTTAAAACAGATAAAAGCTTCACTTTTTAGATCAATATTTTAGGATATTTATTTATTATTTTCTTTTCTCTTTTTTCTTCTACTTTTTAATTTTTATTGCCATTCAAAAATAGGATATCCTTCATTTATATTTTTATTGTCTTGTTTCCATTGACAGCATTCTTGCATTTGACTTAAATTTATTTTAATATAATTATTTAGTTCATTTATAAAATCCATTGATTTCATATAGTCTGTTGAATATATTCCGTTGTTAATAACTATTCCATTTTCAATTAATATAGTTCCAGAATATTTACCCCCATCAATGTTAGCAGTTTGAGTTGTATATACATTTTTTATTATAACATTATTAGCAAAAGTATATCCAAGAATCCCAGCAGTTTTTCCATGCAAAGATGTTATTATCCCTTTGTTATAACAATTAAGAATATAAATACTTACTCCTTGAGAACCTCCATATCCAAGAATTCCTCCTGCATTATTAGTTGTTATAACTCCGTTCATCACCTATAGCTTTAATTTCTCCAAAATTGCATGAGTTTTTTATTAAAGATCCTTCTACTTCAGATGTTCCAACAATTCCTCCAGAATTAGAGTAAGAAACAATGGTACCATAGTTTGTACAACTGTCAATAGTTTTATTATTTAAAGCACAAATTCCACCTGATGCATGATGGGCTTTATTTTGTGTACAAGTTATATCTACATAATTATGACAATTAAAAATTATTCCTTCATTTTTATATGCAATTGCTCCAATATCTCCATTTGAAATAATATTACCACTTAAACATAAATTTTTAATTTCTCCATAGTTATTTTTAAATAAACCTGTACCATTTGTATTACTTGTATTTTGATATATATTATTAATTTTATTTAAATTCCCATCAAATATTCCCATAAATTTATTTTCTGAATTAGCTATTGATGGAAAACCAGAACACTTATTATCTGTTATTATTAATTCATTTTTTATTGTATCAATAATACCGTCATTATTTAAGTCACCATAATTTTTTGAATTTGGATTACAATAGGATAGATCAGATTTAAAGTTTAAATCTTTACCTAATTTTATTGTTTTTCCTTCATAAGTAATACCGTTGTTTACAGATTGAGAAAAATAAAGCAAATCTTCTATACTCATTATTATATATGGGATTTCTTCATCCCCTAACCCATCAAATTGGCCAGGTGTTTCATCTTCTATAAATATATCCATATTTTCCTCTAATACTTTTTTTTCTGTTGAATTATATCTATACACTCTAATATTATTTATCTTTATAATATAATCCTGATCATCCCTATATAAAACTGCAATATTTTTTCCAAAACTTGCGTCTAAATTTTTTTGAAAATCTTTTTCTAATATTTCCCCATTTTTAGATAAACTCGCTACTAAAGATAGTTCAATTTGTTCTTTTTCTGTTGAAATTTCTGTTTTTTCTTTTGCTTCTGTTGCTTGTGTTAGAATTCCATTATCTCCTGTTAACATTGCTATACTTACACCTGCTAATATTAACAAAGCTATAATTGTTATCACTAAAGCAATTAAAGTAATACCATTAGTAGAGTTTTTCTTAATTTTTCCCATTTTTATAGTTCCTTTCATTTGTTTTTTATGTAAAAAAATAATAAAATAAAAAATTATTCACAATTTATATATTTTATTATAGTTTCACCTTATCTAAAGTTTTTATTCGAATATGCTAAATTAAAATTTAAAATAAATCAGATACATATTGAATAAATAAATTATATACTCTAAGCAATATTAATTCAAGACATCATAGTAAAATATTTCTAAAATATTGCCTTTTATTTAATCTATTACTCATATATCCAAAAAGATAGTAATAAAATCTATTATTTTTACTACTATCGTTTATATATTTATTTTCTCTATACCTTCTTTTTTACTTCTATTGCATTTTTAAAGTTATTTGTTCTTCCTAATAAAGTCAATTTCAGCTATCCTCATCCTACATTGCCAAAGTTCCATTAGGAGTATTAGTTATTATCAAAATATCTTCCTCTCTACCATTTTCAGCATTTATATATACTAAAAACTCTCTGTCATCAACTTTACCTTTAAACTCATAACATAAAAGTTCTGTTTTCCACTCTGTTGGAATTATTGCCATTCCTTCACTTTGAATTTCTAAGTTTTTATTTAAGTTTTTCTTAGCTTCTTCTCTTGAAATTTTTATATTACTTACATCTCTTTGAGTATGATTATTCAAGTACCCTGTTGTTTCTATCCCCAATACTTCTCCATTGTCTAATGCCACTTTAACCTTAATTAAATCAGGATAAGCAATTACTCCTTCTTGAGAATATGCATAATTAATTGTCATTACACCTTCTTGTTTTAAGAAATATGTTTCATTCATATTTTTAAAACCTTTTTGCTCTAAAAACTCTATCCCTTTTTTATTTGCATCTTCACTTGAAATTATTTCTGAACTAACTTCTCTATTAGTGTTCATATATATAATATGTCCACCTTTTTTAGAAATTGAAATATTTACATTTTCATCATTGTTGTTTTTTATTGAAAAGTCATATGCTGGTATTGTAGCATTTTCTGAAAATCCTAAATTTGATATTTCTTTTATATTATCATTTCCTACAAATTCTTGTGCTATTTGTTTTGCTCTTTCTTCATCAATGTCATCACCTGTTAATCCCTTTTTTTCGTTGCTCGTTAAATGTTCTGAAAAAGCACCATCATAAATTAACCCACTATATTGATGAAAATTTTCTTCTAAATTTGAAAAACTTTCTTTTGATACATTATCAACTTGTTGTGCAAATGCCACTGTTCCTTTTTTAGTTAATTCTCCCCATTTGAATCTTCCTGTATTTAAATCTTCTGATAATTGATTTAAAGTATTTTCTAATTCCACACTATATCCATGTAATTCCTCTAAATTTGCTAGTTCATCATCTGTTAAATTTTCATTATATATATTTTTTCTTGATAAAGAATAACTATAATCACTTACTTGATTTAAAAATTTTTCTGTATTTTCTAACTCTTGACTCTCTATTGGCAACATACTAAGATAGCTTTGTGCTAAATTTGCTTCTCTCCAAAGGTTAGTTAATGTTTCTGCTCCATGTTCAGATGTAGTTGATATCATTGACTTAGCTAAATATGCTTCTACATTTTGCACATAATCTACTAACTCATAAAATGCCATATTATATGAATTTTCTGAGGCTTGTCTATATTCTCTTTGCTTTTTGTATATAATAGCTCCTAATATAGCAACTACTATTAATAATACACATATTACACTTAACATATGTCCTTTTTTTAATCTGTTTTTCCAATCTTCTAATTTATTCAAAATCTTTCCTTGTATAATATAATAAAATTTAAAACTTGAGATTTACTATTTCATATTTATTGTTTTATATTTATTGTTTTACATTTATTTTTAAAATTTAATATACTATACTTACCTTTCTCCATTAATTATTTTATTTTTACTCTAAAAATTTTGGTTTAATGGTACCTTTATCATATATTAATTTTGCTATAATTTTACTTACAAAATCTATGTTTTCCTATAACTTTCACTAATGGTCTTGACCAGATCCACTTGTTTGTAGCAGTATTTGGATTAAAATAATATATACATCCTCCTGTCGGGTCCCAACCATTCATTGCATCTCTAGCAGCTTTATATACTGTCGAATTACTATCTATTGGTTGATTTATTTGACCATCTGCTACTGCTGTAAATGCACCTTTTTGATAAATTACACCTGCTATTGTATTGGGAAATTGAGAGCTTTTTACTCTATTTAATATTACTGCACCAACAGCGACTTGACCTTCATATGGTTCACCTCTTGCTTCTCCATTAATAGCTCTTGCCATTAATTGAATATCCGATGTATTTGATGATGCTGCATATGAAATATTTGGATTAACGTTTTCTTGACATATATATATTAAAGTTCCTAATGTTGCTATTAATAAAATGAAAATTATTATCGTTTTTAATATCTTTTTCATATTTGATATCATTCCTCCCTTAACCTTACTTTACCTCTATTGTATAAAGCACAAATCTTAATTTTATTTTTTAACTGATTCGCATAAATTTTTTATTGTATAGAAAATTTAATATTCTTTATTAGTTTGTATTTTTTTATAATTTTTATTCCAATTTTTGAATTTTTGTAATTTTTATGGTAAAATATAAAAAATTTATAAAGAATATTATTGTAAAAGATTTTAATTTTTATACATATATAATATTTAAGAAAGCTATATTAAACTTTTTAGTTTAACAAAATAAAAATAAATTAAATTATTTTTTAAAAAATCCAGAAAGGAATGTAATTTTATATGAAAATTTTAATTTTTTATGCTTCATATGGAGGAGGACACTTGAAAGCTGCCGAATCAATTAATGAATGTATTTTGAATAATTATAAAGATAAAAACATTGAAGTCGAATTAATAGACTGTATGAAATATGTTAATAAAGCAATAGAAAAAATGACTACTGCCGCTTATAGGGAAATGGCAAAAAAAATGCCTTGGGCTTGGGGAAAAATATATAATGATTCCCAGAAAGGTCCTCTTGCACATATTAGTTCAAGGTCTAATAAAATAATGGCAATTAAATTACTTCGCCTTTTACGAGAAAAACAACCTGATTTAATTATTTCTACACATCCTTTTGGTAGTCAAATGTGTAGTTATTTAAAAAGAAAAAGAAAAATAAATGCAAAAATAGCTACAATTTTAACAGATTTTGCACCTCATAGTCAATGGTTAGTTGGCTCTGATTATACTGACTATTTCTTTGTAGCTCATGATAAAATGAAATCATATCTTCTTTCACAAAATATAGAAGAAAATAAAATATTTGTTACTGGAATTCCTCTTTCTAATAAATTCCTTTGCAATTATGATAGAAATGATATTCTTAAAAATTTTGAGTTAAAAGATAATAAATTTAATATTTTATTCTTTGGTGGTGGAGAATTTGGATTAGGTAAAACTAGAACAGTTGAAATTTTTGAAGAGTTTACTAAATTTGCTAAAGCTAGAGATTTTCAAGTAATTGGAATTGCTGGTAAAAATGAAAAAATGAAATTGGCTTTTGAAAATATTGTGAGGGAAAATAATTGTAAGAAAAACGTAAAAGTATTAGAGTTCACTGATAAAGTCCCTGAATTGATGAGTATTTCTGATTTAGTAGTCACAAAACCAGGTGGTATGACTACTACTGAAAGTTTGGCATCAAGATTACCAATGATTATAATTAACCCTATTCCAGGTCAAGAAGTAGAAAATGCTGAATTTTTGGAAAGTAAAAATATTGCAATTTGGATTAGAAAAGATGATGATGTTAATGAGGTTTTAAAAAATTTATTTGAATCTCCTACTAAACTTAAAGAAATGAAACAAAATACTAAACTTTTGGCTAATATTAATTCTACTAGGGATATTTGTGATATTTTATTAAAATAAAATTAAATACTAACTATATATTAAACTTGCGAGAAAAAAAGAGATTCTTTCCTTCTTCTCGCAAGTTTAGTTTTTTTATATCACTTTTACTTGTTGTATACGGAAAAATCCTATATATAGTCAAGATAAAAGATTATTTTTGATATACAATAAAAACTGCTCTTAAAAATATCTCTACTTTTAAGAACAGTTGTATAAAATTTAAATCTCTCTTCTTCCCTCTAACGCTTTTGTCAAAGTGATTTCGTCAGTATATTCTAAGTCTCCTCCAACAGGAATTCCATGTGCTATTCTTGTTACTTTTATTCCTAATGGCTTTATCAATTTAGATAGGTACATCGCAGTTGCCTCACCCTCAACCCTAGGGTTTGTTGCCAAAATTACTTCCTTAACTTTTCCATCCATAAGTCTAGCTAATAATTCTTTTATTTTTATATCATCTGGGCCTATACCATTCATTGGAGATATTGATCCATGTAAAACATGATATACACCTTTAAATTCGTGTGTTTTTTCCATAGCTATAATATCTCTAACATCTTCTACTACACAAATTGATGATTCATCTCTTTTGGTATTGCTACATATTGGACAAGGGTCTGTGTCTGAAATATTATAACACTTACTACAATATTTTAAGTTCTTTTTCGCTGATAATATTGAATTTACAAATTCATTTGTTTCTTCTTCAGAACAGTTTAGCATATAGAATGCAAGTCTTGCTGCTGTTTTGTGTCCTATACTTGGTAATCTTTCAAAACTTTCTATTAATTTTTCTATTGATGGTGAATATAATGACATGATTTTACCCTTTCTAAATAATACAAACATATTAAATTATTCTTGCTTTTAATAATTTAATATGTTTCTTATTTTCTATTATTTTCTTTTACTATATCATAGCAAACAATTTATAAAAAGTAAAATAATTGCTAATTTTACATTAGGCCTGGAATATTAAATTTTCCTAATTGAGCTGCTTGAGCGCTATCTACTTTTCTTAATGCTTCATTTACACAAGTTAATATTAAATCTTCAAGCATTTCAACATCGTCTGGGTCTACTACATCTTTTTGTATTTTTATTTCTTTTATTACTTTTTCACCTGTTACTTTTACACTTATTGCCCCACCACCTGCTGTTGCATCAAATTCTTTTGTAGCTAATTCTGCTTGTGATTTTTCCATATCTGCTTGCATCTTTTTTGCTTCTTTCATTAAATTGTTTATATTCATTCCTCCGAATCCGCCCATTCCTGGGAATCCTCCTCTTTTTGCCATAATAAAATTCCTCCTTAATTTTTCTAAATTATATTAAATGGTATATCTGATTCATTTGCAAAGTTTTGTATATTTTCTTCTCTATTAAATTGATTTTTATTTTCTTGTGCATTTGTTATATATTTTACTTGCATTGTTTTTCCTGAAGCCATCGATACCATATTTGTTAATTCTTTTACATTTTCTTGTTTTTCTAAAATTGTTCTTCCAAAAGAAGTTAATCCTCTTGGAAATTCTATTCCTACTGTCATATCATTTATTTGTGTTGCTTTTGTATTTACTAAATTTGTATATAACACGATTTTTCCATTTTGTTTTAACTCATTTAATATTTGTGGCCAATATTCTTCTGGATTATTTGAACACTTATTTTTTAATGTTTGATTAGATTGATTTACAGTTTGTGTTCTATTAATATTTGTTGGTTTTTTTGGTTGTATATTAGCAGTTACATTTGTTTCAACTTTTGCATAAGCACTTGAATTTGTATAAGTATTAGCACTTGGATTTTGTGTAACTTGTCTTTGTACCACATTTCCTGATTTTAAATATTTTTCTATTTTTTCAATTCTTTCTTCTAAAGAACCTGTATTACTTTCTAATCTATTACACAATTTTATTATTCCAGCTTGAAACATTATTGTTTTTTGTGTTGACCATTTAATGTTATTTTCTAATTCTGATAGTTCATATACTAAACTTATTAATCTCTCTTTTGAAACATTTTTTGAAAGTTGTTGTATATCTTTAATTTCTTCTTCACTATATAACTCTAATTTATTACAAGCCTTATATACTAACATATCTTTTATATATTTTACTATTTCCCATAATAAATTAGTTATATCTTTTCCATCATCTAAAACTTTATTTACATTTTTTAATGCATCATCTATATTATATTCGATAATTGCTTTTGTTATATCATGTACAAATGTAATTTTAGGAATTCCTACTAAATCTTTTATTTTATCTTCATCGATTTTATTTTCTCCATCTTGCACACATCTTTCTAATATTGATAAAGCATCTCTCATTGCTCCTTCTGATAAAGTTGCAATGATATTTAAAGCTCCTTCTGATATTTCTATATTACTTTCATTACATACAATTTTTAGTCTCTTTATTATATCTTCATTAGATATTCTTTTAAAATCAAATCTTTGACATCTTGACAAAATTGTCGCTGGAAGTTTTTGAGGTTCAGTAGTAGCTAAAATAAATTTCACATGTTCAGGTGGTTCTTCTAAGGTCTTTAATAAGGCATTAAAAGCACCTGTTGAAAGCATATGCACCTCATCTATTATATATACTCTATATTTAGCTTTTGTTGGTAAAAAGTTAACTTCTTCTCTGATACTTCTTATATCTTCAACACTATTGTTTGATGCCGCATCCATTTCTACTATATCTGTTAATGAACCTGATATTGCACCTTTACATATTTCACATTCATTACAAGGTTCTCCATCTTTTGGATTTAGACAATTTATAGCTCTTGCTAATATTTTAGCAGCAGAAGTTTTTCCTGTACCTCTTCCACCATTAAATAAATATGCGTGCCCAACTCTATTTGATATTATTTGATTTTTTAAAGTTCTCGTTATATGTTCTTGACCTACCATTTCTGAAAAATTTATAGGTCTAAATTTTCTATAAAGAGCTGTGTACCCCATCTTTCTCACATCCTTTATATACCTAAAAAATGGCTGATAATCAATCTCTCTATGGAAAGTATTCCACATAAAGATATCTACTTATTGCTGCTTCCTTCCGGACCTGACAAGGTTCATAGGTCTTTATTGGTCTACTCTCCATACAAAGATTAAATATCATACCATTTGTATTATATAATGATTTTTGTATTTAATCAAGTATTAAATTAATTTTTTTCTCTTTTAAAAATAACATTGCTTAAATCTGTAATTTCTGCTACAGTTATTCCATCTTCTATAATATTTGCTTGTGGCATTTCTAAATCAATTGTAGTTTTGTACTTCTTTCCTTCTTCCATTGTAATTGTTAAATCAAATGTTAATTTCATCTTTAATTTTTCTTGTGTAATTCCTGCTTTTTTTAATAGTTGATTATGATTTATTTCTTCTTCATTTGATTTGTATTCTGCTATATTGTTGTTTGAACATCTAAATACTATTATTCCACCTTGATTTGATATTTGCATATTTTTTATATTAGACTCAACTGCTCCTGTATATTGAATACTTTCTACAATGTTTTCTTCTTTATTTTTAAAAATTGTATTTTCATTTTGTGCATCTGGTTTATATATTTTTATGTTTCCTATATTTTCGTTATTTTGTTTTTCTATTTTAAAATTATCAATTGTAATTTCTTTTATCATTTCTTGTTTTGAATATTTGTCATTTTTACTTATGTATAAGTATATATCATTTGCCTGATATATGTCAAAAGCCCATTTTGAATCTTGTGTTTCTTTGTCTACTCCTTCTTGAGAACTAATTATTGCTATTTTAGATAATTCAAATGGCATATTAGTTTCGCCTTCTACATTATATCTTAAAACTATTATTCCCACTGTAAATATAATTATTGCTATTATTAATATTATCATACTTAAATGAAATTCTTTCGTCCTTGTAAATTGCTTTAACCTATTTAACATTATTTCCTCCAAATAATTTTTCTAAATTATTTTTCTTCTTTGATTTTTTGTTTTTTAATATTTCGCAATTCTTTAAAAAACTTTTTTAGCATTTCTTCACATTCATCTTTTAATATATCTTTTTCTACTTCAACATTATGATTAAATGTATAATCAGAAAATAAGTTATAAACAGAACCTACTGCTCCTGTTTTTGAGTCTTGTGTACCTATGTATAATTTTTTTATTCTAGAATTTATAATTGCTCCTGCACACATTGAACACGGCTCTAATGTTACATACATTTCGCAATCTAATAACCTCCATGAATCTAATTTCTTACTTGCCTTTTGAATAGTTATTATTTCTGCATGTTTTGTTGTATCTTTTTTTGTTTCTTTTAAATTGTGTCCTCTTGCTATTATTTTTCCGTCTTTTACTATTACACATCCTACGGGTACTTCTAATTTTTCATATGCTTTTTTGGCTTCTTTTAATGCTTCTTTCATAAATTTTTCTTGCATATTATTCCTCTTTTTAATGTTTTTGTCTTTCTATTTTCATATTATAATTATTGTAGCTATTTACTTTATTTTTAATATAATTACATATCTCAATATTTTATACAAATTACCATTTTACATTTGGTGTGCCCAGAGGGACTCGAACCCCCATCGGCCGCTTAGGAGGCGACTGCTCTATCCTGCTGAGCTATAAGCACATATTTAACTCTAAATAAATATACTATTGTTTTTAAAAATTGTCAACTAAAAAATACACGATTCAAAATATAACATCTATTTCAAATCGCATATTCAAATAAATTATCTCTTCCTATCTTCTATTATCTTCAAAGCCATTAAAGCCACTTTTTTATTGTGCTTTATTTGCTCTTGATCTATACCATAGCCATCATGATATAGTTGAACCAAGTCTCTCTTAGCAGTAGTAGCAGAGATCCCATATTCTTCTCCAGCTGCTTTTATGCTTTTTCCTTCTATGATACACTCTGCTATTCCAACCTGCCGATTTTTCCTTTTGATAAAAGATTCATTCATTTTTAGACCTCCATTCTCACATATATACTATGTGATTATTACTTAGTTTTATGTTAATATGATATCAAGTTTTTTAGAATTTGTAAAGTCTATTTGTCACTATTGACATAAATGATATAATTATCTAAAATTATTTGAAAGGAATTATTTTTATGCAAAGAATTTTAAGTCATATGAGAAAAGCTATTGAAGAATATAAAATGATTGAAGAAGGAGATAAAATTGCTGTATGTCTTTCTGGAGGAAAAGATTCTATTACCATGCTACATGCTTTTAAGAATTTACAAATATTCTATCCTAAAAAGTTTGATATTATCGCTGTTAGTGTAAATCCTGGTTTTGAATTTTTTGATACTAGTTTTTTAGAAGATATTTGTAATAAAATTGATGTTCCTTTATTTATTGAAAAAAGTAATGCTAAAGAAATTGTTTTTGATATAAGAAAGGAAAAAAATCCTTGTTCCTTATGTGCAAATCTTCGTAGAGGTGTAATTAATTCTATTGCTAATCGTGAAGGTTGTAATAAAATTGCATTAGGTCATAATCAAGATGATGTTCTTGAAACTTTTCTACTTAACTTACTTTATGCTGGAAATATTGGAACATTCTCGCCTGTAAGTTATATGGATAGGTCAAAAGTAACTCTTATAAGACCTTTAGTTTATACTCCTGAAAAGGAAATTAAAAGATATATTAAAAGAAATGAAATTTCTGTAATGGCAAAAGTTTGCCCAATGGATGGAACTTCTAAAAGAGAAGATATGAAAAATTTGATTTTTTCTTTATCCAAAAATATTCCTATGATTAGGGCTAATCTGTTTGGAGCTATTCAAAGAAATTTAGATGATTGGAAAATTGATATAAATTAATTTATTTACAGGACAATATTATAAAAATTACGATAAGTTACAAAATTAATATAATTTATAACTTATTGTAATTTTTATTTATTTCATTTTATATGCTCCATCCTTCTGTAGCATTACCTTTTAATAAATTAAAATTAATTGTTACAATTGGAAAAATTGACAAGCTAACACTTTCACCTTTACCAGAACTAGAATCATATAATTGAGAATTATTCATTCCGCCAGAATACCATTCTGATTCCAAATTGACTTTTCACTTCATTTACATGAATAGCACGAGAAGCTAACCAATACTTAGTTTCATATCTTTTTGGCATAAGCAAATCATAATACTTAATTGATGGTTCATTTTCTACATTTTTAAACATTGTTTCAACAAATTTGTGGTCTCTATACCAATATGTTTGATATGGTTGTATACTTTGCACATTTGTTATTGCTCCGTTTGTCCCTTGATTATAATCTTCTTCTATAAAGTCTTCTTGTTCGTATCTTTCCAAACCATTCTCATTTTTATTTCCATTTATTGTACTTAAGTTTTCATTAGCATATATACTTGGAAACTTACTATTTTCTGAAATATATGCATCATTTAATAGTTTCACTCCATTATTATACCCTTGTGCATAACCTAAAGGCACTGTTCCGATTGTTGGACTTTCTGCAATTAAATCTATAGTTCCATTACCATTTATGTTTAATACTTTCCACTTTGTAATAGAATATTCTTTTGCATTATTATTAAGTTTAACATCAGTTCCTTTTCCAGAGTATTTTGCTTTCCATATATATTCTTTTTCTTTGGGATTATAAGAAACTTCATCTCCTATTTTTAAATTTTTTGGAATTTCTATTTTTAATACATTACTATTTTGATCTACTAAAAATTCTTCACCTTTGTATATTACCTTTAAAGTATTATTTGAGTAATTTTCTTCTACTATTGCCCCTAAATTTTCTTCTAAATTTTGTTTTGCTAATGCTGCATCATATTTTCCAGATCTATTAAAACTGGACATTACTTCTAATTTTACTACTTCTTCTCTAGAAGCCTCTTCATTTTTTACTTTTGCCTCTGTTGCCTGTGTTACTATTCCATTGTCTCCAATCAAAGTTGCAATGCTTACTCCTGCTAAAATTAATAAAACTATTATGTTTAGTATGTTATCGATGGTTAGGCTATAGAAAATCAGACTAGCATAAATTACTAGACTAGCCTGACCATCTATAACATTCATCGTAGTAAATTGCGATAACTTTTTTCTACATTTTTCTATGGGGTTTCTATTATTTTCACTCACTCGATTTTTACCTCTTTTTTAATTTTATTTTTCTATCTATTGTATTTTTTTTGCTTTCATTGTACAATTAAAGCATAGTTTCCCCCTCCCCAGAATGAACGGGCTTTTGACGTTGTATTCAATTGTTTAGTTTCAGGTGGTATTTGGCATTAACATATGACCTTTTTTGCATTGCGGACATAAGTTAAAGTCCTTTCCTAAAACTTTCTTTAGTAATTCGAGAGCGGGAAGCTCTTTCTTTTTATATATTTTACTTCTCGATTATCTTTTTTAGTTATATTTAAGTTAAACTCTTGTTTCATCCTTTCTAAAACTTGTTTACAACTCTGACATTTTTCTAGGTGTTCTTCAATATAAGCTTTTGTTTCTTTTGTAGTTAGATTTTCTATATAATTTGGCAATAAATCCTGAATAATTTTACATTCTCTTCTATCTTTGTTATTTTCCATATTCATCAACCTCCTTCATTTTATTTTTTCCTCGATAAAAAGTTACTCTAGCCCAATTTTCTGTCTTATCCATAATAACTCCTATTTCCTTAAAAGTTAACTCTCCTACTATTCTTAAATAAATCACTTCTCTAGTTTTTTCATCTAATTTTTGTATTTTTCTATTTAATAACCTCTTTTCTTCTTTTGATATGATATCATCTTCGATGTTATTTAATGTTTGTATATTAAATAATTCACTCTCTTCAATATGTACTAATCTTTTATCTCTTCTACATTTATCATACCAAAGATTTTTAGCAATTTGACATAACCATACTGATATTTTGCATTCACCTTTATATGTATTAATCTTTTTTACAGCTCTATAAAAAGTTTCTTGTGTGAGTTCTTCTGAAATATCATCATTATGGGTTAGACAGAATAAGTATTTATTTACTGTTTTAAAATATTCTTTATATATTTCTTCCATATTCTGCATAACTGATATCCTCCTTTTATAATATGACGCAATAAAATTGATTTTGTTACATAATTTTACTATTTAATTTAAAAAAATTATTCAAACTATAAATTTATAATATATATTAATATTTTCATATATCTACATAAAAAAACCGTTTCTTTTGAAACGGTTTTATTGGCTCCTCTTGTTGGACTCGAACCAACGACCTATCGGTTAACAGCCGAGCGCTCTACCAACTGAGCTAAAGAGGAATATATATAAATCTGGCAACAACCTAT
>OLOF01000291.1_pt1 | contig 29685 bp, 27 predicted proteins | sample 1643121 | NCBI WGS metagenome assembly OLOF01 (sample SAMEA3136677, study PRJEB25190) | human gut metagenome | biome: human gut; feature: human-associated habitat; material: faeces | place: Austria | collected 2013
TAAGTTTGAAGAATGCAGACTGAAGGATTGTGTTGATACGTGTTGGTCCCATGCCGGTCTCAATACCGATCTTCACACCGTCGATGGTGTAGAATTTAATATCATGGTTAGCGATAAATGCTTTTACCTGTCCCGGAAGATGTTTCTCAAGACCTTCCATATCCCATGGGCAGTTCAGAAGGAAAGTTCCTCCGTCTACCAGTTCCTGAACCATGTTGTATTTGTTCACATAAGAAGGATTGTGACATGCAACAAAGTCAGCTTTCTTGATCAGGTAAGTAGATTTGATCGGTTTTTTACCGAAGCGAAGGTGAGACATTGTAACACCGCCGGACTTCTTGGAGTCATAATCAAAGTAAGCCTGAGCGTACATGTCTGTGTTGTCACCGATGATCTTAATGGAGTTCTTGTTTGCACCTACAGTACCGTCAGCGCCAAGACCCCAGAATTTACAGTTTGTGGTTCCTTCCGGAGTTGTTACGATCGGAGCGCCTGTTTCCAGGGACAGATTTGTAACATCATCCACAATACCGATTGTGAATTTCTCTTTGGAAGTGTTCTCATATACAGCAACGATCTGTGCCGGTGTTGTATCTTTGGAACCAAGTCCGTAACGTCCGGAGAATACCGGAGTATCTTTGAACTTGGAATCTTTAAGAGCTGCTACAACATCAAGGTACAGAGGCTCGCCAAGAGCACCCGGCTCTTTTGTTCTGTCAAGAACTGTGATCTGTTTTACAGATGCAGGGATTGCATCGATCAGTGCCTGTGCGCAGAATGGTCTGTAAAGACGAACTTTGATCACGCCGACTTTTTTGCCTGCTGCTGCAAGGTAATCGATAGTCTCCTCGATTGTGTCATTTACGGAACCCATAGCAACGATCACGTGATCTGCATCCTCAGCTCCGTAGTAGTTGAACAGTTTGTAGTCTGTTCCGATCTTTTCGTTTACTTTGTCCATGTATTCCTGTACAACTGCCGGAAGAGCATCGTAGTACGGGTTGCATGCTTCTCTTGCCTGGAAGAAGATATCCGGGTTCTGAGCAGAACCTCTCTGGCATGGATGATTCGGGTTCAGAGCGTTTTTACGGAACTCTGCGATCGCATCCATATCAGCCATATCTTTCAGATCTTCATAATCCCATGTTTCGATCTTCTGGATCTCATGAGATGTACGGAAACCGTCAAAGAAGTTGATGAACGGAACTTTTCCTTTGATAGCTGCAAGATGAGCTACCGGTGTAAGGTCCATAACCTCCTGTACAGAAGACTCGCAAAGCATTGCGCAGCCTGTCTGACGGCATGCCATAACGTCAGAATGATCTCCGAAAATGGAAAGTGCGTGAGAAGCAAGTGCACGGGCAGATACGTTGATAACGCCCGGAAGCTGCTCTCCTGCGATCTTGTAAAGGTTCGGGATCATCAGAAGAAGACCCTGAGATGCTGTGTAGGTAGTTGTAAGGGCACCGGCTGCCAGAGATCCGTGAACTGCACCTGCAGCACCAGCCTCGGACTGCATTTCAGTAACCTGTACTTCCTGTCCAAAGATGTTCTTTCTTCCCTGGGTTGCCCACTCGTCTGTAGCTTCAGCCATAACAGATGAAGGGGTGATCGGGTAAATAGCAGCTACATCAGAAAAAGCGTATGATGCATGAGCGGCTGCATGATTACCATCCATGGTTTTCATCTTTCTTGCCATAGTTTTCTTTTCCTCCTTAAAGGTATGATGAAAATTATTTCTAGACTGTTATCCAGTCTAAAATTCCATTTCTGATTATATCATATTCCTGTGATATTGTCCAACCGGATTCTGGATTTTTTTGCATACAACAAAGGAGCGGCTCCTGTCCGCGCCCTTCACAGCAGCCTGGGCAAAATACATTCCTGTTCACCTTCGGTGACAGCATTTTGCCCTTTCCGTGCCATAATACGCGCCTGAAGCAGACCGCTCCCTTTTTATTTATCCTGACTGCTTACATCAGCAGCTTCAATTGATTTCACTCTGTCCGCACAGTCACATACTGTCGAAAAGTTCCTGAAGAGTTTTACGCTGAAAAAGCTTCCACAGCTCTTTCTGGATCTCCACAAGCTCTCTGTGAACAAGGCAGGGCGTTTTATCCCTGTTATCTCTGACGCAGTGATACTGGGGATCCATACATTCTATGATCATAAGTTCCGGATCAATGGCTGTATAAATATCAAACAGCGTGATCTCCCCCGGCGTCCGGTTCATGGAATAACCTCCATGGACTCCTCTGTAGCCTCTGACGAGCTTTGCTTTCTGAAGTTTTTTCAGGATTTTGTAAGCAAAAGGCGCTGTAATCTCCTCACGCTCACAGATTTCTCCGACACTGAGCCGCTCCGCACCTGAAAGTGCGCGGATCACTCGTACTGCATAATCACATTCTCTTGTAATCAACATATCTTTTCCCTCTCTACTGTCTCTTATGTCCGTCGCTGCTGTCACTGATCAAAGCCTGCAGTTTTTCTGAATATTTCCTTGGCAGCTTACTACCGGGATGCTATGTTCCCAATTATAGCAATTTGTTTGTGAAAATTCAACAATTTTTAAAAATACCCTGTATTAGATGCAATAATAATCTGCTATTTTTCTGCAAAGATCAACAGAATACCAAAAGCCAGGATCACAACGCCCAGTATTCTTCTGAGCCATACTCCCGCGGCGGCATATCTGGGATTTTTTATTGCCCGGTCCACATAACTGTAGCCGATCCCCGTTCCTACCAGAAGCACACTGTGACCCACCGCATAAAGCACCATAAGCAAAACGCCCCACCAGGCATTCTGCCCCAGCTCCGCAACAAGCGCCAGCAGGGCAACCATTACCGGGATCGCACAGTGGGAAGCAAACACGCCGCCCAGAGCTCCTGTAAAAAATGCGCCGATGTAACCTTTTTTCGTCATGTGCTCTGATATGTGGATATGGGGAATCAGACTGATGACGCCAAATACCTGAAGAGCCATCAGTATCATAAGAATTCCCATAAGAATTGTCCACCAGTGCCCTGCCTCATGCATCCGATGTCCGATAAAGGATGCCACTGAGCCAAAAATACCAAAAGTCACTGCCATTCCCGAGGCCATGGAAAGCGACAGGCAGACTGCTTTTTTGCGGTCTGCTTCCACAGCCCCCACACAGGCCAGCAGCATGGGTACCGAGGCAAGAGAGCAGGGGGTAAAAGAGGTAAGGATCCCTGCCACAAGACTCAGCACAGGCGCTGCCCAGAGATTTTGTGTCATCATCTCTGTAAGCGTATTTATGATTTCAGTCATAAACAACTATCTCCCTTCTATGAAATACAGCCATATTTTCTGTTCATTTCCTTTTAAAAGTTGATTATAGCAGTGTCCTGTTGATTTTTCAAGAAAATAACTCTTGCAAAATCCAGACTTTACGGTACAATGGGAATGAGCTGCAAAAACAGCATCCTGATAAAATGTAAAACCGAAACCGTAACGAAGAAAAGAGGTACTTTATGATTTCAGCAAATAACATCACTCTGAGGGTTGGAAAAAAAGCCCTGTTTGAAGATGTCAACATCAAATTTACAGAAGGAAACTGCTACGGTCTCATTGGCGCCAACGGCGCAGGAAAATCTACTTTTCTGAAGATCCTGTCCGGACAGCTTGAGCCCACCAACGGCGACATTGTGATCACACCGGGACAGCGTCTTTCTTTCCTGCAGCAGGATCACTTTAAATACGACTCCTATCCTGTTCTGGATACAGTTATTATGGGAAATTCCAGACTGTATGAGATTATGAAGGAAAAAGAAGCCATATATGCAAAGGAAGACTTTACAGATGAAGACGGCATCCGCGCCAGCGAGCTGGAAGGTGAATTTGCGGAAATGAACGGATGGGAAGCAGAATCTGACGCCGCAACCCTTCTGAACGGTCTGGGCATCGAAACAGAATTCCATTATTCACAGATGTCTGACCTTACAGGAAGCCAGAAAGTCAAGGTTCTTCTGGCTCAGGCGCTTTTCGGCAACCCGGACATCCTTCTTCTGGATGAGCCTACCAACCACCTGGATCTTCCTGCTATTGAGTGGCTGGAAGAATTCCTGATCAACTTTGACAATACGATCATCGTAGTTTCCCATGACCGTTATTTCCTTAATAAGGTCTGCACTCACACTGCCGACATTGACTACGGCAAGATCCAGCTTTATGCAGGAAACTATGATTTCTGGTTTGAATCCAGCCAGCTTCTTATTAAACAGATGAAAGAAGCAAATAAAAAGAAAGAAGAAAAGATCAAGGAGCTGCAGGAGTTTATCTCCCGTTTCAGCGCCAACGCCTCCAAGTCCAAGCAGGCCACTTCACGTAAACGTGCTCTGGAAAAAATCCAGCTTGACGATATGCGTCCTTCAAGCCGTAAGTATCCTTATATCGACTTCCGTCCAAACCGTGAGATCGGAAACGAAGTCCTTATGGTGGAAAACCTTTCCAAAACAATTGACGGTGTAAAGGTCCTGGACAACATCTCCTTTACCCTCGGACACGATGACAAGGTAGCCTTTGTAGGCGCTAACGAGCAGGCTATCACCACTTTCTTCCGCATTCTTATGGGAGAGCTGGAACCGGATGAAGGAAATTACAAGTGGGGCGTAACAACCTCCCAGGCTTATTTCCCAAAAGACAGCACTCAGGAATTTGACAATGATCTGACTATCACAGACTGGCTGACCCAGTATTCTGAGATCAAAGACGCCACCTATGTCAGAGGCTTCCTGGGACGTATGCTTTTCCCGGGCGAGGACGGAGTAAAACGCGTCAAGGTTCTTTCCGGTGGTGAAAAGGTGCGCTGTCTGCTTTCCAAGATGATGATCTCCGGCGCAAATATCCTTGTTCTGGACGAGCCTACCAACCATCTGGATATGGAATCCATTACTGCTCTGAACAACGGACTGATCAAATTCCCGGGAGTTATTCTTTTCACCTCCCATGACCATCAGTTTGTTCAGACAACAGCCAACCGTATCATGGAGATTCTCCCTGACGGAAAACTCATTGACAAGATCACAACCTACGACGAGTATCTTGCCAGTGACGAGATGGCAAAGAAACGTCATGTATTTGAGATCAATGAGGAAGACGCTTCCGACAACTAAACACTTTATAACATTCATCTGTACTGCAAAAACGGCAGGCACCACTTACAAAGTGATGTCTGCCGTTTTTCCCCGGGTTACTTCCAGAAGACTTTTTACCGGAACCTTCAAAGTCAGACCGATACGCCCGCCGCTTATATAAATTTCCTCAAAACTTTCCGCTGAGGAATCAAATACTGTGGGATATGCTTTTTTCATTCCCAGAGGGCTGCAGCCGCCTCTTACATAGCCTGTGATCTTCAGGATATCCTTTACATGGATCATGTCCACTGTTTTTTCTCCAACTGCCTTTGCCGCAGCTTTTCTGTCAACCTCTTTCTGGATCGGTACCACGAACACGTAATACCCTCCGCTTTTTCCTTCCATTACCAAAGTTTTAAAGGACTGCTCATAAGGAGCGCCCACAAGATCCGCGCTGTGGATCCCGTCTATAAATTCATCACACTCATAAGGAAATGCCTCATAGGAAATCTTTTTTCTTTCCAGCATCCTCATAGCGTTTGTCTTAGCCTCTTTTGCCATTTCGTCTGTCCTTTCCGGCCTTTCTTTCTGTAATTTTCTTCCATGGAAGAATACTTTCTCTGTCTTCCTCTTCCATCATTTCTCTGAGGATTTCCTCATCAAGCTCATCCTCGTCAATGGGGTCGTCATAATAATCATATCTGTCTTTTTCTTTCAGATCCGCATAAAATTCTCTTTCCCGCCAACTGTTGGAATATCCGTCCAATTCATCAGAAAATTCCTGCGGATTCTTCTGTTCCGGCTGATCTACCCGGATGGTATAGGTCTTTTTTCTTCCGGGATTCATACTGTAAGATGATCGTCCGCAGGAATCATCGTACGCATAAGAATCAAGGGGCAGATCAATCTCCGGATCCTTTGTCCGTCTTGGACGATACACAATAGTTTTGTCCGGATCCAGTCCGTACTCATCCACAATACGGCGTTTCCTGTCTTTTTCCCCAACCTGAATATCCACCGGAGTATGCCTTCTGGATGAACTTCTGTTTTCTGAATAATTTCTCCTTGCCGAAGAATCTCTTTTTTCCGAAACATTTCTTCTTTCATTTCTTTTTTCAGAGACTGTCGGCTGTCCCTTTGTATGTTTCTCAAACACATCTTCCTGAACTCTTTTTCTTCTTGCCGGAGACTCATAATACATTTCTTCTTCAATGTCCGGGTACAGATCATATTCTTCCTCTCGGCGGTGTTCCTTTTTGCCCCGGCTGGCAGAAGCTTCATATTCTTCTTCATCCTCTTTATATCTGCTGCGGTTTGTCGCAAACTGGATCAGCATACCCAGAACAGCAAAGGCTGCGCTGAGCCCTATCCCATAAGGAAAATCTGCCAGTCCCCCGATCTTTGCCAGAGACATTCCTGCCATTGCGCCGCCAAGAAGGCTGGTTCCTACAATGATCACTTCTTTTGCCCACTTCATGGCAAGAGTTCCCAGTCCTGCTCCTGCAAGAAGACAGATAAAAAACATCAGAGAAGTTGTCGGGTGAAGAACATAAACGGCAATTCCCAGGCCAAGTCCTGCTCCCAGAACAAAAATCCCCACCTTATAACTTACAAATACAAGAACAGCCAGCACAACGCCTACTCCGGCTCCGATCGCAAGCCGCACTGTATTATCACTGACCTCCATAAAAAACGAGGCTCCATATCCAAGTGCCGCTCCGATAACAAAAGCAAAAAGCATCATCCAGAAACGGAGAAGCCTGTACCCCAAAATACAATTTATCACACCAAATACCAGCAGGATTCCAAATCCTATCAGCTGTATGTCTGTTACTGCTGAAGCTGACCGGAACCGTTCTATCATATCCATTCCCCTCAGCAGGATATCCAGAATGCTGTTCATACTCTTTTTTCCTCCTTTATGTTATGTGTCAGAACATAAAATACATGGTTTTCATATTTTCCAGAAGTCCGTAATGATACTCCACAGACTCCAGCCCATAAAGCTGAAGATAATACTCTGCCACACGATCAATATAACTCTCCTGTATCCATTCTCTGTAAGCTTCATTATACGCTTCCTGAGTGCTGAATTTGAATCTCACCACAGCCGCGCCATTGTCCAGACGCATTTTACAATAGCTGTAAAGAGCTTCTGTATCATAGGTGTCAAAACAGCCCTGATTCAGCACATAAAAATTTTTGTCCACTGCTGTACATTCCGGTACGGGAAATTCTTCTGATGCCGTATAAATCTCCCGGTACTCATCAGGAAACGGACAGAGATAATCATACAGAGTTGTTTTGTGCTCCACAAACTGAACCGCATCCCCTTCCAGAAATTCCGGCTGATCTCCATTTGTGGCATCCACATAATAATACTGTCCGTCAAGCAGCACAATATTCCATGCATGTCCCTCCGTGCTGCCCTTTGTGCTTCCCTCCACATAAATGCAGGGGATCCCCAGTCTTTCCAGAAAATACTGGACTGATCTTGCATACCCGGCGCACACTGCCTGCTTTTTCCAGAAAACTCCTGCCAGATTCTGGTCATGATCAGATGAGACATACTCCGTCGTATCGATCAGATATGTATAAACTGTTTTGACCTTTTCATAATCATCTGCATTTTCCGGTATCATTGCAGTCATTTCCTGATATCCCTGCTCCATGGCAGCCTGAATCTCCTGAACTTCCTGGTCCGTATAAGTATATCCGGGCGAAAACAGGCTGTAATCCTCTCCCGGATACGTGGTCCGGTAAACAGCCTCCCTGTTGTGGATCCAAAAAAGCTCTGGATGATCCTTCAGAACAGCATGGTATGCTCTGTCGATCACCTCATCCTCCGAAGAAGTCAGATAAAATTCTTCTTTTCTCTCCCGGATACCCTGGAGCATCTGTCTGTAAATAACTTTTTCCTGATCTCTCAGAAGCTGAAAATAGTATTCCTGATGACCTTCCTCTGTCTGCGCAGTCTCCTGCTCCCGAAGTTTTTTTACCTGTTCCGGTTCCTGATCAAACACGGCTCTGGCTGCATCTGCCATCTGTTCCAGCCCTGTTTTTTCCTTCTGATCACCTACGGTTCTCTCTTTCTGCGATATCCCGAATATAAGGCCGGCAACGATCAGAAGCAGAAATAGCAGAAAAAGGAGCTTGGGAAAACGCCTTTTTTTCATTTGTTTCTCCTTTTGAAAAATCATGCCCATGCGGCTTTCATTTTTCCGCATGGGCATATGTTACGCTGCGTGTAAACAGTAACTGACTGATTTCTCTGTCAGCTCTTCCGTGTCAGTCTTCAAAAATAACCTCTATATCCTCAAATTCCTCTGCCTTTGAGGTACTCTGAGTAACTGAAATATTCTGGTCAAGGATTCCCTGAAGCGTATCTGTCACCTCAACATTGCCTGTTTCCCGATCTTCTTCGGACACTACAGTCTGCTCATCCTCTTCCATATCCTCAAAAATCACTTCTACATCTTCATCAGAGACAAAGATTTCGTCGCTGCTGCCGCTATTTAACACAGCATCAGAAGCGCTGCCTGAAGTAAGATCTTCTGCTGTTCCATTCTGTTCCAGTTTTTCAGGAGCTGAAACGTTTGCTGCAGAAGCTCCGTCACTGAGCATCTGAGTCCGTTCTTCCTCTGTAGGATAAAAATCCGGCTGACGGATATATCGGAAGCTTGCACCGTAAGCCTCTCCTACTGTAACGCCGTTTTTGCTGGAAGAACAATGTACTGCGATCCAGTCTCCTGCATCTGTCTGACCGCAGATAATACCCACATGGTTGTCGCTTCCCGCCTCCGGTCCGCTCTGGAATACCAGATCTCCAGGCTGAGCGTCTTCTTCACTGACCACATTGGCATTGAGCCATTGCTCAGAAGTTCCGTCTCCTACGCTGCTCTGCATTCCCTGGTTCAGATATCCATTGATCACAGACCAGGTAACAAATCCGCTGCAGTCCAGTCCGTAGGCTCTTGTACTTCCTGTACTTGGACTTCCTGCCGCATCTACCTTTTCTGCATTTCCCCAGTTCGCATCCTTACCGATGGCTGTGGATTTGCCGCCCCAGAAATATCCCACCTCTCCAACCAGAGAATATGCTGCTGTGATCACATTTACACGTTCCTCTGAAACATCGTCACCGACACTCTGGCGCACAAAGCCTTTTGCGTCCGTTACAACTGCACAGAGAAGCTTGCAGTCTGTTTCCACATATTTTTTAAGGATATCTCTCTGATCCTGAGGAATCTTGTTTTTCTTTATGTAAGTATTAATATGATAATTTCCATAGGAAACATGAGAAGGATTCTCTTCATCTCTCACGATCGGATTCATTTCTGCAAAAATTTCCGCCAGTTTGTTTTTTGAAGAGGAATCCATTTGAAACTCCTTAACGCCGCTCTGACTCTCTTCATAAACATAAACAGCAAGAATATCCTGCCAGTTTCTCACCAGAAGGGAATCCGAAGAAGCCGTCTGACCGTTTTCACGGGTATCACTGGCATCTGTCAGGCCATTCTTTTCTTTATATTCCCTTTCAATCTGATCCATCACAGAAGCGAAATCCTCTGAAAAAGTAAGCTGATAATTATTTTTCAGACTGTCCAGATAAAACTCTCTTCCTGCATGAAGATTGGATACCATACTTGTGTAATATACCGGAGTACCTGTCTTTCCTGTTTCAGAACCATCTGAAAAATCCGTCTTATCATCATCCTTGCCTTCCTGTTTTTTAAGAACTTCCATTCTCTTTTCCATTTTTACAAGAATATCGTAATTTGTCACAAGCTTCTTTTCTTCTTCTGTAAAATCATCATAAATCTCACGAAGCTCTTTCAGCTTTTTTTCATGCTTTAATGTAAGCTTTTCCTTTGAAAGTTTATCAATCTCAGCAATCAGAGCTTTTACTGCCTGTTCATCCGGTTCCGGTGTTACGGTTGGCTGAGGCGTTACGGTTGGTTCCGGCCCCGGTGTTACTGTCGGTGAAGGCTGCGGTGTCACTGTCGGATCTGGTTCCGGTGTTACCGTTGGTTCCGGTTCCGGCGTCACGGTTGGCTGCGGTGCTTCTGTAGGCTTCGGAGCCTCTGTCGGCGCAGGCGTTGCAGGTGCCTCTGTCGGTACCGGAGCTACTGTAGGCGCAGGTGTGGCAGGTGCTTCCGTAGGCGCAGGAGCTGTTTCTCCCTGTCCTGAACCGTCTCCGAAATCCGCTGCAGTCTCTGTCCCTTCACTGCCTGCCATTACAGCCGCCGGACTTGACAGAACTGTACCGGAAATCAATGTAATACATAAATATTTTGTCAGATATTTGTTCTTCATTCTGGTTAATATTACTCCCTTCCAAGAACATATCTTTATTCCCCTATATAAAGGTATGCCTTCCTCAATGTCGTTTGCTTACATATGACCGTTTTTATTTTATCATACACTTTTTTCAAAATCAACCGCCGGAGCACAGGCCCCGGCGGTTTTAGTACAAAATTCATATTTTTTTCATATTTTTATATTTCAGAAAACACATACAGGAACTTTTTCCGGCTCCAGTCCCGGACACAGCCGGCACACTCCCCGGAACACCTGACAGCACACATCAAGAATATACCTGATATCATCTGAAATATTCCGTTCTTTTTTCAGATATTCCGCATGTTTTTCCCGAATATACTCTGTAAGCTGTCCAAAGCTCCCAAAGCTGATCTCAGCCGCCTGATACCGTGCCGCTTCGCCATTTCTTATACAGGTCTTCAACCGGTTTTTCAGTTCTTTTTCATAACTGTTATGCTCTACAAGAGATCCGGTAAAGGTTTTATTATGAGGAAAAGTAAAGTAATCGGCAATGTAGTGAAAAATCTCCCCAAGCCTGCGCCAGAACACTCTTTCTCTGTACTGATCCACGCCATCCTCTACCAGGGTCTTCAGTTTTTCCTGTATTTCATCAAAGGTTCCAAAAAACTCATGTCTTTTTGTTACAAAAGACGGTCTGATATCCGGAAGAATGTTTCCCAGACAAAATGCCTTTCTGTGTGACTGAAGACTCTCAGAAACCGTCATCTGATCAGCCAGATATCTGGCCAGCAGTATATGTGATTTTTTCCTCAATTTCGTATTCTCTCTTTCATAAAAAACAGTTTACTGCAACCACTGTTCACTATAACAGAAAATCTCAGCTTTTACAAATAAAGTTTTTATAAAATCTGTAAACTGTTTTTTATTTGCATATCCAGAGCTTTTGATATACATTCGCCAAAACTGCCGGGGAAACAGCTCTGTTTCCTCCCGGCAGTTCTTCAAAATATCACGGATTACAGTTCTGACAGGGAGAATAGCCCTGTTGTACCAGCTCATCCCTTGTTCCCGTCATCTCCATTTTGTTTTTTTCTTTCATCTGATTTACACTGTGACAGTCCGGACGGTGAAATTTGCCTGTATTCACATTAAGGATATAAGTAGCCTCAGCTGCGCTTTTATCTGTGAAAGTCTCCTGTTCTGGAGATGAAAACGTTTCTTCTGTTCCCGCGCTGAGTTCCGGACTTTCCTGCGCAGAAAAGTCCTCTGTTTCCTCCCAGCTGTCTCCGGTACTGTAATCAATCCCCACTCCCTGCTGGACATTATAGCAATATACATTAAAAAGAACTCCCTGACCGCCGTCCTCTACAGACTGTGCTTCCATCTGAACGCCTGATGCCACCAGATCATCGCCGTTATATAAGGGAGTCACTCTGTAAAGCACATGGTTCCCGGTTTCGCGGATATAATCTGCAGTCATATCCTCAAAAGGCAGCATCCCTTCTACATTCATATACCTGGTCCCGGTGATCAGATTTTCTTCATTGGCGTTTTCCCCGGTAAGCTGATAGCCGATCAAATGACATCTGTTATACAAATATTTTCCATCTACACAATCGTATTTCTGAGTATGCCAGCCGGACGGGCGAACCTGTCCGATCTTTCCCCGTTCCTCTGTGGGCATCAGCTCCTGTCCTATATTTGCAAAAGCAGCTCCGCATCTTCCCAGTGAATCCAGTTCACTGTAGCTTTCAAAAGATTCAAGAGCAAGATCTTCTTCTGTAAATTCCGGAACATTGTCATTGAGCACTGTATAGGCGCTTCCTGTATAAGAAGGAACAGAAGCCAGACCCACCGCTCCATAAACCGTTTCCGGCATCCACAGGTTCCCTGCCGCGTTTCCTGTCAGCAGACCCACAGACAGTATGACGGAAGCCAGAATTTTCTTTAAGTTTTTCATTATACCCGCTCCTTTATGTAAGATTTTACAGTTTTTGCCATTTTGCGGCAAAATCTCTGCAAAAATCCTATCACAGAAGCAGATATTTTGCAATGCATTGGTTCCATAACCGCAAAAAGGGGTACGGAAAATTTCCGTACCCTGCTTTTTACTCTAATAGACTACTGAACACGTATCCTGTCTGGCCTTCATAATCAATCTGAATCCAGTCGCCTTCCTGGCCTGTTTTTTCAACCTGAGTTCCCTCGTCCAGACCACCGATAATCTCTGATTCATCACTGGCTTCCGCTCTGACATTACAGCCTTCTGTAACTGTCATAGTACTGCCGCTCTGTGAATCTGCAGCTGCCGCATCCTCTCCCAGTCCGTTCAGGAATTCTGCAAGACTGCTGTATTTCTGCTGTGCCGCATCATATTCTGCCTGTACCTCTGCTCTCAGCTTCTGTACATCCTCATTATTCAAAAGGTCTTCCATATAAGAAGAAACTTTTGTATTCTGATCTGCCGCGCCCAGAATTTTATACTTCCCGTCACTGTCCTTTACAACATAGGCATACCCCAGCGAAGGTACCGGTGTGTCAATTCCACTGCAGATATAACTGTAACAGGTATATACTACATAAGAATTATCGTCCAACCCCTTTTTCGTATAGACACTGCCCGGTTCATAAGCTTCAATATAATCCTTGGCATTCGTGATCCTGCTCTCATCTGCTGAAGTCAGATCACTGACCAGAGTTTTTAACGTTGCAATATCTCTTTCCCCTAAAGCCTTGTAGTAGCTCTGCATAAATGCAGTAATGTCTGCATCGCCTTTTTCCAAGGGATTCATGTCTTCTTCTTTATTTCCGTCGTTTGTCTCCCCATCATCTTCCGGAGAAGAAGGATCATTTCCCTGGCTGTTGTCCTGAGCTGTTTTCTGTTCTTTATCAGAAGCACCCTTCCCGCTTCCAACACAGGCACGTACACCAAAGAACAAAACAGCTACGATTACCAGAATAGCGCCGCCAAGCATAAAATAGCGGAGGTTATCTGATAACCATTCCCTGAAATTATCCAAGTTCTTGTCCTCCTTAAATTACAACGCGCCGGAACATCCCCAGTTCCGCGCAAATACACCTGAAGGGAATCGAACCCCCGCACATGGTACCGGAAACCACTGCTCTATCCACTGAGCTACAGGTGCTTTTTACTGTCTGAACCCTTTTTGCGCTCTGTATTTTCTATAAAAATGCTTATTTTTACGCATTTACCAGATATACTCAGAACGACCCCTATATTGTCTTATGTGTATTTAAAGTGTTAATCAGTCGCCATTACCCCCTTACTGCCATCACCAATTTTAATTCTATAATGGGGAAACTATGGGGAATATTAAATACACATCCCATTATGACGAGGAAAGATCATTGTCTTTTCATCACTAACATATTATAAGTGGTTCAACACGATATATATATTACCACATTATTATTCAAAAGTAAAGTTTTTTCTTTTTTCTAAGCAAATCAGGCAATTTAATGGTTACTGTTCAGGAATCTCCTGAAGCAGGTATGTTCATGCATTGGCAGAGCTAATCAACACTTTCGAAAATTCTGAATTCCATTTTTCCGGCTGTTAAAATTATGGCTGCAGTTTCCGGAAATACTATCGGCATGAAGCACAGGGAAGCCAGAATAAGTTTTCTCGGATTTTTGATCATGATTTTTCCGTAAAGCGCCTCGCAGAAATTACCTGTTCCGGATTCCCCGTATGCATTTCCCTTTTATTCAAATTATTTTTTCAAAGGCTTCATCCGGAATAACGAAGTGCTTCAATTGGTTTTTTTCGTGCCGCCTTATTGGCAGGATAGAGTCCAAATATCACTCCGATCAGCAGTGAAAATATCACGGAGATCCCGGCAACCTTCATGTCCATATGGAAGCTCATAGAATCTTCCATTACTTTTCCGATAATTTTCAGTATCGCAAAGGATATTCCAATTCCTGCCGCACAGCCCATCATACTGACTATAAGAGCTTCCATAAGGAACTGCATCATGATTCCTCCTCTTCCGGCTCCAATTGCCTTGCGAATACCGATTTCTCTGGTTCTTTCAGTAACTGACACCAGCATAATGTTCATGATACCGATGCCTCCTACCAGAAGAGAAATAGCTGCGATTCCTCCGATCATCAGGGACATGGTATCATCCACACCCTCCATAGCACTCATAATCTCAGACTGATTCATAATGGAAAAAGCATCTTCATCTTCAGACAGCCGCTCAAGCATGATTCTTTCCACGGCTGCTTCAGCCTGATCCATGGATTCCTCATCTGCGGAGGATACATAAAACTGTGTGATATCCAGCACATTATCCGCTATTCTGGTAAGCGTAGAATAAGGAATATATCCTTCCAGTGTTACAGTTTCCGACTCCTCCTCAGAAGAACTTTCTGTCATAGACTGTGTTGAGGTAAGAGAAGAATTATCGTCTGAAAGAACACCTGCAACCAAAAAGCTTTTTCCATCCAGAGACAGGGTTTCTCCCGCTGCGTCTTCCCTTCCAAAAAATTCTATCGCTGTATCCGCACTGATGATCACTACCAGAGAATTATTATCCAGATCCGTCTGCTTCAGGGTTCTTCCTGAAGAAAGCTCCAGTTTCATAATATCAAAATAGCTTCCTGTCGTTCCGGTGATACTCATGGTTCCGCTTGTATATCCGCTTTTTGCAGTAACAGAGGTTCTACCATATGGCGCGGCCGCTTCCAACGCCTCATCATCCATAAGCTCTTGAAATTCATTTAACCGTATGGGATTTTCCTTGTCATCTGTAACCCTTACCGTCAGATAACTGGATCCCATATCCGAGATCTGTTCTGATACAGATGAGGATGCCCCGTCTGCAATAGAAACCAGGACGATCAATGCCGAAACACCGATAATAATCCCCAGCATGGTAAGAAAGGTACGTAGTTTATTGGCACATACTGCTGCCCAGGACATCTTACAGGTCTGCCATATCATGCTGTCACCTCATCCACATGTCCGTCACGGATCCGTATCATTCTCTCAGCCTCCTGGGCCACCCCATTATCGTGAGTGATCAGCACAATGGTATTTCCGACTTCGTGAAGCTCATGGAACAGGCACATGATTTCCTGTCCGGTCCGGCTGTCCAGATTTCCCGTAGGTTCGTCTGCAAGAAACAGAGAAGGCTTCGTCACCAGCGCTCTTGCAATGGCAACTCTTTGCTGCTGGCCTCCGGAAAGCTCTGTAGGACGGTGGTGCATTCTATGAGACAGCTCTACCTTTTCCAGAGCTTTACGGACTCTCTCCTTTCTTTCTGCTGCTTTGACTCCCTGGTACAAAAGAGGCAGTTCAACATTTTCCTCTGCAGTAAGCCTGGGCAGGAGATTAAAATTCTGAAAGATAAACCCCAGCTTATGATTGCGTATCCTGGCCAGCTCCCGTTCCGAATACTGCTCAATGGAAATCCCGTCCAGAATATATTCCCCCTCGTCTGCCACATCCAGACAGCCGATAATATTCATCATTGTGGATTTTCCGCTTCCGGAGGGACCGATGATACTGACAAATTCTCCCTCCTGGATGCTCATGCTGGCATGATCCAGAGCGTATACCGTTTCATCTCCAATGGTATATATTTTTGAAATCTCTTTCAGTTCTATCAATGTACTTTCACCTACTTTCCCGACGGATTTCCCATTCCGCCGCCCATATCTCCGCCTCCGGGCATATTTCCCATATTACCGCCTCCGGACATATTTCCCATATCTCCGCCCGGCATATCTCCCATATCTCCGCCCGGCATGCTGAAGCCTGTATCAGAAGAGGTATTTCCGCCGCCAGTCTTCTGGTAATAAACCACATCGCCTTCGGAAAGCCCCTCTGTGATCTCTACGTTTTCTCCATCGGAAAGCCCCGTGGTTACCTGCTGTTCACCGGAAAGATTTCCTTCGTCATCCTGCTCTGTATAAACAAAAACTTCCTCTCCCCGTTCCTGCAGGGCATTAACCGGAATGGTTACAATATTTTCTTTTTCCTCGATTGTAATCGTTGCGGATGCGTTCATTCCTGCTTTCATTTCTTCATCTTTTGGAATGGTGATCTCCACTGTATACTTGGCCACACCGCCGCTTGCAGAAGCCGTATTTCCTACCTTTGTCACAGTCCCTTCAAATGTTTTATCCTCTATGGCATCAAAAGTCACCTGCGCCGTCTGTCCCTGTTCTACGGAATTGATGTCCAGCTCATCTACGCTTACCGAAAGCAGCATAGAAGTATCGCCGGAAATCGTAAAGGCTGTAGTGTCTGTGCTGTACTGGGAGGCTGTATCTGTCTGGGTTTCCTCTTCCCCTGACTGCTGGCCATTTGAGGTCTGTGTTCCGGAACTGGTTCCTCCGGCAGCATTTACACTTCCGGTTATTCCGGAGGATGTACTCCCTGCCCCCTGAGAACTGCCTGTATTCTGTGTCGTTCCCGTATTATTATTCTGAGTTTCTGGCGACACCTGACTTTCTCCGTCTGTAATTCCATTTTCCTCGCCCGTCTGTGTATCTGATCCCGAATTTTCCGTATTGTTCTGGGCGTCTTCAGAAGGAGCAGAGCCGCCTTGATTTCCTTCCGTGCTTCCGGAATCACCTGAGGTATCCCCAGGCTCCTCTGTACTTCCCTCTGTTTCCGGAAAAGTAATGGTAAAGCTCAGCGTGCTTCCATCAGCGGAAAGTGATACTCCGGACAGCACTCCGGATACCGCCTGAGTCACACTGTCGGCTGCAAACTGATAGCCCTCCCCTGCATAAAGCATAACTGCTGCCTGATAGGTTGCTGCCGGCTGGAAGGTACTGTCTCCCGGATTCCAGGATATAGTTCCTGTATAGCTGTTGTCTGAGGAAACAATCTGCGTCTGAGGACTGCCTCCTGTTCTTGGAACAACAATCCCCAGCGTCTGCGCGTTTCCCGCCGATGTGTCTGCCATGCTCAGATAAAGAGTCTGCTTCTCTGGCTGAGAAGGTGTTTCTTCCATACTTCCTGTATCATCAGAAAATATTTCTGCTGTTTCATCTGTATCGGACACATTAACGATACGAACAACGGATTCATTTGTGTAATACATGTTTGATGCCTGAACTCCATAGCTTTTCGTATAGGACATATTTAGCGCCTGGATGCCAGTCCCTTTTGTATAAGACATATTTGACAGCTGAACTCCGCTGCCGGCTGATACTGATGAGGAATCAGAAGTTTCCTCATCAGAAACATAAATCTCTTCGATAGTACCATCCATATCTGCAGTAATGGTTCCTTTTTTTGCAAGATTCAGAAGCTCTGTCAAAGTCTCTGCCAGTGCCTCTCTCTGTCCGTAAAGTGCTTCATAACTTGCTGTGATACTGTCTTCGTCCAGCGTCAGAAGCGTGTCTCCGCTGTCTACCGCCTCATCCTCAGATACATTTACCTCTGCTAAATTCCATTAGAGAACATATCAGAGAAACGCCCCCATATCTAAAGATACAAGAGCGTTATCAAACTGTTAGGGGCAGAGATATTTTTTCATCTGCACCTTTATCTTTTCTCTGGCAAGAACGACAGACCGCCTAACCGCCTGTGCCGTGCAATGCTCCATTGCAGCAATATCATAGTAATTGAAATCGTACTCGTAATAGAGCAGGAAACGCCGCCTTTGTATCTCTGGCAGAGCGGCAATGATACGGTGGAGCAGTTCGGAGCGTTCCTGCTCGATAATCAGCTCGTCAACGCCTTTCGGCGTAACCCTTGCCCTTTTGTTAAGGGCTTCATCGGAAAGCTCGAAAAATTCTTTGTGGCGTTCATCCGATTGCAGCAGATTACGGTTTCTGCGTTCCATCTGCCGAAACTCAGTAAAGAATTGTTCGGATACCTCTAATTCGTGATAGCCGCCTTGCCCGTCCTTAAAGCTGATAAAATACCTTGTGCCGTTTTCCGCCGCTTCCTCCCGAAGCGTATATGTTTTAACTCGGTATGCCATTATGTTTTTCCTCCTGCGAAAAAATAGGGCGAAAGGTTTTTGACCTCTCACCCCATAGCCCGCAGGTGAATGTATTTTTCTTCCCTTACCGCTTAAAGGCTTTCAGCTTTTTCCGCAGGTGTCCCATCCTTGCGTAGACAGCCCCCGTTGTCAGACCGACAATCGGGGCAATCTCCTTTGTGGAATAGCCCTGCATTTTTAGGAGAGCGATTTTCAGAGTGCGCCTGTCTACCGTGACTAATGCGAGGTACAGATTTTCATTTTCAATCTCGTCCAGTAAATCAGCCACCGTCCTAACCTCCGTTTGTTTCTCCCTGTCCGCCATTCCCTCAAGGTATTCCCCGACATCATTCAGATAGCGGTAGAACCGTCTGGCGGCATTAAAATCCGCCCTGTCGTAAATACGGATTTTCTCAATGGTATCCTCGTCAACACCACATTTCCGTAAAATCCTTTCCTCCGCTTCTTTCCAGATACGCCATTTGCGCTCCTCCCGTCCGTGGTTATATGCCATTTCTTTTCCTCCAATCGGGATTTCATAAATCCAAGATTGAGAGGGCAGTAAGAAATCCCCCTCGATTTTCCAAAGGAAAAATCAAAGGGGCTTTGCACTTAAAATCTGCTTTCCATTATTTTTCTGAGCTTTGCCAGAATTTTGAGCTTGTGTCTGTTTACCGTACTCTGGTCAACATTTTCCATCTTTGCAATCTCTTTAGTGGAAACACCGTCAAAGAAGATTGCCCGTATCAACGCCCGCTCATCATCCGACAGCAAGAGCAGGGCGGCGTTCAGCCTGTCCAACATCATGGAATGGATAACTGTTTCCTCAACGCCCGCCGTTTCATCGGCAATAAAGTCCAGAGCGTTGCCCTCGCTATCGACAAATCCATCTAATGAAAGCAGGCTGTTCTTCGCATCCAGTTTCTGAAGATAACGCCACCGCTCTTTATCCCGATAGAAGTCCGTGTACTGTTCCCGCACAACCTCAATCAGACAGCCCTGCACAGGGATAAAAAGCTTGTCCGAATATGTACGGTCTGCTTCTCTGCGGCGGCAAAAATCCATATAGGACAACTCCGCATAGCTGCCATTCTCTTTGATATATACCTTTCTCGGTGCGTATTTCACCGTAGACACCTCCAATCTGAATTTTGAAAATCGTTAAAATCCAGATTGAAAGGCGGGGAACGGCAGCCTACGCCAGAAACCGCTTTACGGCGCATTTCTGCAAAAAGTGACAAAAGAAAAACCGCAAAGGCTGTCACCATATAAGGAAGTAATTTGAAAACATTATTGGAATACAACTTATGGGGGATAGCAAAGGCAAAAGCCAGCGTAAGAAGCAGAAACGCTTCTTGCACTGGCTTTCTTTAATGTCAACAATAAAATCGCACATTCGCAAAGGGAGAAATCCTTTGCCATACTTTAGGGGAAAGAGATCGGGAAATATGCGATGTCAAAAATACTACATAGTGATTGACGAAAAAGAACGGAGAATTATTTCCAACGCTCTCAAAATCAGAATGACGGAGGGTTACTTATGGAAAAAACAATATTTGAACAGATGGGCGGCACTTATTCAAAAGTTGGCGATTATAATCTGCCAAATCTTATACTGCCACAAGAAGCCAAGCTAATCGGCTTATGAGGACAGCGGCACGCAAAGTATTTGGAACAACGCCATAAGGTTTTGCATATGAACCTACTAACAGGTGGAAAGCTGAACGACTACCTTGACGATATTGACAAGCGAGCAGATAAAATGTTTTCTCGGCTGGTAACGGAATATTCCGACAGGCAGGGTGTGACAGAACAATTGAAAACCGAAAATCAATTCTTATGGCTTCAAAAGATGAATAACATTCTGGCGTATGTAAGAGAAATTGTTGAAAATGAGATAATTTATTCATAGGTGAATGATAGCGTTTCCGCAATAAGCGACAATGCCATTCAAACTTAAGCAAGACAGTTTGTGAATTGAAAAATCTCATGTTTTTGTGTAAAATAGGAAAAAAGTCAAACTGAGAAGTCGAGATTTGAAAGGAGTAACAGACATGAAATTTCCTTTTTATGATTCACCCGATACTGCTACGATTATCTGTTGCCATATATTGGAGCGTCAGGCACCTATTCTATATGTATCGCATGATGAAGATGACGGAATGTGGCAATTTCTATGCGGAGAAACACATGAAACAGATGAAGCAAATTTAGTATCTTTAAAATGGGTTTTTGACTTAGATAACTCTGTCAATACCTTAAAGGATATGCCTTGCGGTTACTATGCAGAGAGAAAAAACCAAGATGACGATTGGATTATCAGAAAGCGATAACTTGCAGTTTATCGGGGAGCTAAATAGAACGAAGAATCGGTATTTGGAGGTTGACCATGATAGCTATTATAGGAGCAGGCGTCTTTTCAATAGTGATTGTATTATCATTTCTTATAGTTTGTGGTTTTCCATTAGGAGAGTTGACAATGGGAGGGCGATATAAAGTTTTCCCTAAGAAACTAAGGATTGTTTTGGTAATGCAGATTATTATACAGATATTTTTTGTGGTCATAATATTGCAAATGGGAGGGCTTATACCATTTTGGTTTTCAGAGAACGCAACAAAGATAATCTGTATCATCATGGCAGCATATCTCTCATTCAATACAATTATGAATTTTATATCCAAAAGCAAAAAAGAAAAGTATATCATGACACCGCTTTCTGCAATTTCAGCAGTATGTTTTTGGATAATCACACTGTAAAAAATATAAAAACCCTCATTTGTAAAGGAGATTACCATGTCAGTCAATATAGCAGAAACATTTGAATTACTGTTTAATAAGAATAATAATGTTGCATACAAGGCGTTGCAGACATTGCAAAAACAAAGCGAAGAAACTGATTGTGTCTATCCCTATATGGATAGATTAAGCGATATGCTTGACAGCGATAATTCGTATATTCGCACAAGGGGACTTACATTACTTGCTTATAATGCGAAATGGGATAAAGATTATAAGATTGATGAGGTTATTGATAAGTATTTGAAACATATAACAGATGTCAAACCTATTACAGCAAGACAATGTATTAAATTGTTACCCATTATTGCAAAACATAAGCCTGAATTGAAGAGTGATATTCTTTCCAAACTTCATAAAGCAGATATTTCTATTTATGAGGATAGTATGCAGTCATTAGTTTATAAGGATATTCAAAAATCACTAAAGGTTATACAGAAATCATAAAAAAACACATTTCTATTTTGCCAAAAAAAGGAATACTAAGCATATTAGGAAAGACTTAAATCGAAATAAGTTGATTAACAAAGCGAGAAATCGGGATTTTCCGACACAACAATAAGTCAAAAAGGATATGGATATGAAAAACACGAAACCGAAATCTAAGAAGAAAAAGATTCTCTTTATTATATTATCTATTGTGGTCACACTAATAATTGCTGGCGATTGGATATTGACTGTAATGGTATATAACGAGAATTTTAACCAGCGATTTGAGAGCTATGAGCCGCTTATGCTCTACGTTGATGACTTTGACGGATTGCACCGCACGAAATATGAGTTTAGTTCCAACGGGGGGCAGAAACTGGCGGGATATATGTATAGTTCGGGAGAAAACCAGCGTGGTATCGTTGTAATGGCACATGGCTTTGGTGGAGGTGGACATAATTCTTATATGGATTGCGTGAATTATTTTGCCTGTCATGGATATTATGTTTTCTCCTATGACGCTACGGGAAATGATGAAAGCGAGGGTGAGGGAGTCGGAGGGCTTCCACAGGGAGTAATTGACCTTGACTATGCAATTACATTTGTGGAGGAAAGCGGGAAATTCCCAAGTCTGCCAATCGTTTTATTCGGGCATAGCTGGGGCGGCTACAGTGTTTGCAGTGTGCTTACATACCACCCCGAAGTAAAAGCCGTTATAGCGTGTTCGGGTTTTAACGCTTCACCGAATCTGTTTGAAGCCGAGGGGAAAAAACAGGTAGGAAATGGTATTTATTTGATGTTACCATTTGTGAAACTGCATGAGAGGATTCAATATGGCGGTTATGCCTCAAATACTGCGTTGGACGGCTTCTCAAAAAGCAATGCCGCTGTTATGATTGTGCATAGCTTTGATGATGAAGTTGTTCCAGCCGAATACGGCTACGAAATTTATTACGAAAAATACAAGGACGATTCCCGATTTAGCTTTATTCCTCTTGAGAATAAAGGACATAACTATTTCAATGACGACACATATCGCAATGAGTTTAATGCGAAATTTGATGAATGGCTCAAAACGCTTGACTATGACTATAACACAGAGGAAAACAGGGAACGGTTTTCGGAGGATAAAGCTAATTATATATATCAAAACCTTGACAGGGAAAAATGGTGTAATTCATTGGATTTGGAGTTGTTCGAGGATTTTGTTGGGTTTTATGATGAACATATACATTAACCAAATTCATAATTTGTCGGGAAGCCAAGTATAAAAGGAAAACGAAATTTCATAAGGTGAGGATAATGGTTAGAGAAGTAAAATGGACAAAATATTTATGGCTGAGCCTGCTCTCATTTGCAGCATTTATGCTTGAATATCTGTCAATATTCGGAATTGAAGTTATATTTCTACATGTAGATATACAGAATTATACAATGCAGCAAAGAAGTATTCATTGTATGATAATGGTTTTTATGTGGGCGTTCTTCATTAGTGTTCTCCTGCTTTTTTCTATAAAACATTATCATTTTCCAGTAAAAGGAAACAAAAGAGACATAATTTCTTTGGAAAATTGGATAGTGACGCTTGCCTGTTTTATTGGCTGCAAAATTATGACTTTCATTGATTGGCATACATTAAAGATTATTGGAGAAGCACAGGGTAAAACCGTATTTCAATTTTGTATGCAATATTTATACTATATATTTGAAGTAATGCTTGTTTTTCTAATCATAATATACGGGCAAAAAGCGATTGAAACCCTGTTGAAAAAAGAAAGCCCAATTCCTTTTGGCGGTATTATATTGGCTATGACATGGGGAGTGTTTCATTTTGTATCAAGAGGAGTAGGACTTGAAATATGGAACGGAATTTCCACTATGATATTTTCTGCTCTCAGTGGTGTAATGTATTTAAGATTAAACAGGAAATACTTATATTGCTATCTTTTCATCGCTATAGGTTATTTGCTATAATTTCCCATTTATCGGGTGGACAACATCTCATCAAAAAGCCAGACACATAATGCGCAGAGTCAACAGGCTTGTGAGCAATCACAGCCTGTCGGCTCTGCTCTTTTGTCCAAATAAAAACGAACATGATTTTTATTTGAAATTAAATAGTATGCCCACTTTCCGAAAAAAATATTCAAAAAATTTTTGGAAAGTATTGACAAACATGCATATTCCGCAAGAACTGCGCATCCGTTCCAGAGGAACGGAGCGCCATTCCGCTTCAAACTGAGCAAAGCTCAGCAGGTTGATTAATTACTATTGGTTATTCTGCGATCCCTGCCAGGAAATTCAAGGCGATATGCCTTAGATGTCATTCGACTTAAGCAGGCATCTGCGTAGGTGGAATCCCCAAAAAGCTGATACCATCCGGATACTGGAATCTGTGAGATAATAATAGTTGCCTTGCGGCAGTCTCTGGACTCGATGATTTCAAATAAATCGCGGCATTTCTCGATGTCCAGATCCATTAAGCCGAAATCATCTATCACCATGAGATCATAAGCGGCCATTTCATTCGAATACTCAAAGTAAGTACCTTCCTGCCTGGCATGATCTGATTCCTTTAAGAGTGTGTTCGCACGTATGTATTTAACAGTACGGTTCTGATGCATTGCTGTGATACATAAGGCGCAGGCGATGTGCGTTTTCCCAGCACCGGCCCCTCCGGTCATCAGCAGGTTATTCGGCTCATCGATCCAATCACACTTGGCCAGAAGTTCTATGACGTGTGTATTCAGCTGACGTTCTGGATCATAGATTGAACTGTCAAGATCAGCTGCAGGATATTTCAGGGTCGCTTTCTTCATGAGACGTTTAAACTTTTTACTCTCACGCTGATCCCACTCCTGATTTACAATAGCAGCAAAGCGGACTTCAAATGGTTCGAGACCTGTGTTTGGTTCCAGCAGCTGCTTTTCAAATGCTTCAGCCATACCGGACATGCGAAGTTTATACAGCCGATCCATGAGTATGTTCTGTTCCTTTGTGAGTTTATCGTTATAAAGATAGTCTTTTAATCTGTATGCCATAGTACGTCACCCTTACTTATAGTAGTCCTTTCCTCTGATATTTTCATGATTGGGCAGTGTTCCTGGTGAATGCTCGGGGAGTTCCTTCACATCCATCTTTTTCAGCATCTGCTTGAAGGTAAAATACTTACAGGAATTGATCTCTATACATTTACGGGCAACTTCTTCAGCAGCACCTTTCGGGATTGTTTTTACTTTATGCAGGATACCTGCACAGGCATTATAAGACTGCTCTTCATGTTTTGATGATTTAAGGAGTCTGTCAATCAGTTCTGACATCGCAGGACCAATGGCAGAAGCCCAGCGGCGGTAATAATTACCATCCTTTGAATTGACTTCTTTGTAATAAAGGTGTTCTGGCGGCATATGTTCATCTACCGTGATATACAGCGGAAACTCTCTATAAGACCGCTTATGTGTACAGATCAGCCGATTATACTGATCACAGATTCTGATCTCTGAAGCGGTTGCCTTCAGGATTGCAGGCTTGCCACAGTAAGAGTACAATACGGAGTAGTAGTGGCCGTCATACTCGATGTGGTAGTTGTTGGGAACTTTTAGGACCGCTTTATAGTCGCAAGCCGTGTAACATCCGCCTGGCAGTGGTTTCATACATGGTTTGTCATACTTTTCGAAAGCATCCTGTCTTGAGAAATCCTTGCCTTGAAAAGATCGTTTATTGAGGACTGCTACTATTTTTTTGATTTCAGCATTCAGGTCTTCATATGATATATATATCTTTTCTTTCAGTTTCTCAACCAGGTGTATTTCAAGATAACGTACATGATTTTCAACTGTAGGCTTGCCTTTCGGCTTTCTAGCGGGTGGTGGAAGAACTATAGTTTCATAGAAATCTTCCAGATCTGCAAATGTAGACTGCAGGATAAGTTCATCCTTTGTGTGCTTGGTTACAGCAGTTCGCAGGTTATCGGGCACAAAGTATTTCGTAACAGCACCATAAAATGAAACAGCATGGGCACAGCCTTCTATAAAACATGGGAGCTTCTCATTTGGAAAAGCTTCTGCATAGATCAGGCTGCTGACTCCAAGCGTGGTCGCAAAGATATGGACTTTTTTGATCTCGCCCGTTTCGGTATCTGTTAACAGTTCCGGCTGATCACCGACCCAGTCGATATACATCTTTTCACCCGGGATTCGGTTTACGGCCATTGATACCTTCTGGCCACCATAGTTTTCTGCTATGAATCGGTTGAAGTATTCGTAAAACTGTGACTTCTCATAACCATCAGGATTCTTTTCTTTATAATCCAGCCAACAGAACGAAATGTTCATGCGGCTCCCTGGTGCATGGATTCTGTCATAGTAATACTGGAAATCTGGAAGTGGGACATCTTTCCTCTGTAGATTTTTCTGCGGATAGAAAAGGTTCTCCACTTTCTTAGGTGCCATCATTCGGAGTTCCTCGATTGGGATTCCGTTGGCATGGTATCGGCTCATGATCAGATTTAATGTACCTGAGCCAATCTTGTAACGGTCCATAACGGACCTGGTCTGGCATCCATTCAAACGCATCTGGATGGAGCCGATAATCGTGTTGTAGTCTTGCATAGTTATGCCTCCTTTCGCAATCATTTGATGACTACGAAAGAACTATAACACGTTGAAAACTTATTGATCAGCTGAAGCGGAAACGCGTTCAGTTACATCCGGAAAGACTGATCAGTTCTTAGCGGAATGCGTGGTCAGATGAGCCGGAATTTGCAACAAACACTTATTTCATTCAGTATAATAAAATACTCTTTTAGGAGAATCACAACCAATTACATATCTTCACAGAATTTAATAGGACGGCTTTACGCCGTACACGCCTGCGGTATGCGAAAAGTAAATGCCGCCGCTTCTGAAACTGCTTTGAACTGTCGGCAACAGATAAGCGTAACAGACAGTTTCGACTTTGAATCTCAAAGCCGGTTACATCATTGTGAAACCAAAACCGCAAGGGATAAGTCTATCCTTTTGTATTGGTCGGTACACATTGATGTGCCGGCTTTTTTGCTGCCCAAATGCCGGTTACAACTGAATGACCGGCTGGATGGGATATGATTTTGCGATAACCTCTTTTTTCGGAGAGTAAGCGAAACAACGCCACCTAAGATGGGGCAGGGACAGAAAAACGACATTCAGACAGACCGGCGGAAAACAAGAGACCGTATGCGGCAGAAAGAGTGTCGCATACCGTAGCAAGCAGGGAAACTGTATTGACAGTTTCCACTCCAACCGGCTTTAAGAGCCGATTGTTCTTTAGGGACACCCTAAAACCCATTTACAAAATCAAAGAAAGGACTGATGTTATGAACGAAGCCAAGAATAAAAATCTGTTTATCCGAGTGAGCGAAAAAGAGAAAACTATCATTGAGCGCAATGCCAAAAAGTGCGGGCTTTCCGTGTCAGAGTATCTCCGCCAGCGTGCTTTGGGGTATATGCCGAGAGCCGTCCTGCCCGAAGCATTTTCCTCTTTTAACGATAAGCTAGATGAACTCTGCGTCGCTGTCGAAGGCAAAATTACAGCGGACACGGAAGAAAAAATAATTGCCTTGATTGATGGAATCACAGCCGAGTTAATCCTCCCTCAAAAAGAAAAGGCGGTGGTATAAATGGCAACTACCGGCTTCTGGCCTGTCAAAGACAGGCTGAAGGAAGTGATTGACTATGCGGAGAATCCCGACAAAACCATTGATAAAAAGTATATGGACAGCGATTTATATGCCGCTCTGCGGTATGTTTCCAATGACAAAAAGACCGATGAGCGTATGTATGTCAGCGGCATCAACTGCAACGCAAAGCGGGCATATGAGCGTATGACGGCAACAAAAAAACGCTTCGGGAAAATGGGCGGAAATGTAGCGTACCACGGCTACCAGAGCTTCCAGACCGGCGAAGCCACGCCCGAAGAAGCGCACAAAATCGGGCTGGAAACCGCAAGGCGGATGTGGGGAAACGAGTATGAAGTTGTTGTTACCACACACCTTAACACAGATAATGTCCATAATCATTTTGTTGTAAATTCCGTCTCCTTTAAGACGAGCAGGAAATTTGAAAACCATATCTCCGACCACTACCGCCTGCGGGAAATCTCCGACGCCGTATGTCTGGAACATGGAAAGGGCATTCTCAAAGACGCAGAGTTTTATGGCAAAAGCAAAAAAGAATACTGGCGGAAACAAAACGGCGGGCTGTCGCATCGGGAGATTTTGAAAGCAGATATTGACGCCGCCCTTGCCCAGTCCGCCAATTTCAAAGCCTTTGAAATCCGTTTAAAGGATATGGGCTATGAAATCTGCCGTGATGAAAACTTCGCCCATTATTCTGTAAAAGGGACAGGCTGGCAGAGGGCAGTCCGCTTAGACCGGCTTGGAAAAGAATACACGCCCGAAGCAATCAGGGTAAGGCTGCTTGACAACCAGCGGCATATCGGCTATGTCCCATTCCACAAGCCAAAATATACGCCGCTCCTTACGCTTGAAATCGAGTACCGTAAAATACAGCGCATGGACGGCATACAGATACTTTTCGCCCTTGTGACTGAACTTTGCAGGCTGGTTACGGGAAACAATATTGCCCCCGAAACTCCCCGTCCGCTCTCCCCCGCCATGCGGCAGGAAATTGTAAAATTAGATAAAACGCTAAAAGAATACAAGTTCTTATGTAAGAACAACATTGATTCCCCGCAGGAGCTTGTTTCTTTTATCGAAGAAAAGCGGAAGCAAATCGGCGCATTGGAAAAAGAAAGGCAGTCAGTTTACAACCGCAACCGCCATAAGAAAAGCGGGGAATTGAATGCGCAGGCAAGGGAAATCTCCGCCAAGATAAAACCTCTGCGGGCGGAATTGTCCCTTGCAAAGGCTGTCCTTGAAAAAATACCGAAGCTGAAAGAAGTAATTGAAGCCGAACGGCAGGCGGAAACCGCCGTTATATCCAAAAATAAGGAAAGAAGGTATACACGATGACAAATACAGAAATTAAAACCAAGAACCCGCCGAAGAAAAAGGCGGCGAATATCCAAGTAGATAAACTCCGTACTTTTGAGGGACATCCTTTTAAAGTACTGGATGATGAAGATATGGATAAGCTCGCCGAGAGTATAAATGCACAGGGGATTATCTCACCGCTGATTGTCAGGACGATTGAAAGCACAGATGAATATGAAGTGATAAGCGGACACAGGCGTTTACACGCCGCCATAAAAGCAGGGCTTTCCGAAGTGCCTGCTTTAATTTATCCCCTTGACCGAAACGAAGCGATGATTGCGGTTGTAGACAGCAACCTGCACCGTGAAAGGCTGCTCCCAAGTGAAAAAGCCTTTGCCTACAAAATGAAAATGGATGCAATGAAAGCACAGGGCAGGAGAACGGATTTAACTTTGTCGCAACTTGCGACAAAGTCGGATACCGCCGCCGAAATCGGAAAATCGCAGAATGAGAGCCGTGACCAAGTGTTCCGCTATATCCGTCTGACTTATCTTATCCCCAAACTGCTTAACAAGGTTGACGAGGGCATTATCGCACTCAGCCCCGCTGTGGAGTTGTCCTACCTCTCCAAAGAACAGCAGAAAATACTGCTTGACGCAATGAGCCTGAACGACTGCACACCCTCACACGCACAGAGTATCCGCATGAAGAAACAGGCTCAGCAGAATACTCTTTCCTCGGATAGTATTTATGAAATCATGTCAGAGGAAAAAGCCAACCAGACCGAACGTATCAGCTTTAAAGTACAGGATTTAAAGGGATTTTTCCCGAAAAACTTTACGCAGAAGCAGATGACGGACACGATTCTGAAGCTCCTTTATGAGTACAACAGAAAACTGGAACGAAGCCGCAGAAGCCGTGAGGAAAGGTAAGGTAGCATTATGAAAAAATTAGAAACCTTTACAGTCAACCCAAATGCAGTCTATATGCTACCGCCTGAGCCGATAGATGAAAATGAGAAAATCAATTTATCGCAGGAAATACTGCCCCATAGTCCCGATATCCGCATTGAAAGCAGAAAACTAGTATAGAATAAATTAAATTTATGCTATATATTTTTGAGATGATGTATGG
>OLOF01000301.1_pt1 | contig 28329 bp, 22 predicted proteins | sample 1643121 | NCBI WGS metagenome assembly OLOF01 (sample SAMEA3136677, study PRJEB25190) | human gut metagenome | biome: human gut; feature: human-associated habitat; material: faeces | place: Austria | collected 2013
TCCGATTCCAAAATCCTCTTCTCTCTGGCTCCTTCTCTACCTTCTTTCCGAGTCCCAAATCATCTTCTTAATTTTTCTACAATTTTTCAATTATTTCAAAATCTACAGTCCTCAATAATTTACTCGCATCTTTTACTCTTATTCTAACTTTATCTCCTATCTTATAAACTATATTTGACCTTTCACCAATTAGCCTTTTTCTATCTTCATCATATATGAAATATTCATTTCCTAAGTCTTCAAATCGAATTAATCCTTCTACTGTATTATCTAATTCTACAAAAACCCCAAATGAAGTTACTGAAGAAATCATACCTTCATATTCTTCTCCTATTCTATTTTCCATATATTCTGCTTTCTTTATGTCTTCACTTTCTCTTTCTACTTTTGTTGCTATTTTTTCTCTTTCTGAGGATTGTTTTGCTCTTTCTTCTGCTTGTTTTTTATATTCTTCTATAAATTTTTCATTAACATCATAGTTTTCTTCTAAATATTTAGAGATTATTCTATGAATAAATAAATCCGGATATCTTCTTATAGGAGATGTAAAATGGCAATAATATTTGCTAGCAATTCCAAAATGTCCTTTGTTTATGTCTTCATATCTTGCTACTTTTAAGGTTCTCAATAATAGGTGTGATACTACTTTTTCTTCGTCTTTTCCTTTTATTTCTTCTAATATCTTAGCAAATTCTTTAGGATATATATTATCTTTATTGGCTTTTATTTTTAATCCGAAGTTAAACAAAAATTTATTTAGTTCTTGTACCTTTTCATAATCTGGAGTTTCATGAACCCTATATATAAATGGTGCATCTAACCAAAAGAATTTTTCTGCTACTGTTTCATTTGCAATTAGCATAAATTGTTCTATTATTTCATTTGCAAATGTAGTTTCATATTTAGAAATATTTATTGCTCTTCCTTCTGAATCTAGTTCTATTTTGCTTTCAGGAATGTCTAAATTCAAATATCCTTTTTCTAATCTCTTTTGTTTCAATATTAGCGCTAATTCTTCCATTAACTTAAATTCATTTATATGTTTTTCATATTTCTTTATTATATCTACATCTGAATTATCTAATATTTTTTGAACATCTGTATATGTCATTCTTTCTGTTACATTTATTACTGCCTTATATATTTCAGAAGATTTGACATTTCCATTTTTATCTATTTCCATTGTGCAAGATAAAGTAAATCTATCCTCTCCAGCGTTTAAGCTACATATACCATTTGACAGTTCCCTTGGAAGCATTGGAATTACTCTTCCTAACATATATATACTTGTTCCTCTTATTAAAGCTTCTTGATCTAATAGACTATTTGGTTTTACATAGTAGCTTACATCTGCAATATGAACACTTAATTTGTAATTTCCATTTTCTATCTTTTTTATTCCTATTGCATCATCTAAGTCTTTTGCTTCTGCACCATCTATTGTAAATATAACTTCATTTCTTAAATCTATTCTATTTTTTATATCTTGTTCCTCTATCCTGTTGCCACATTTTTTAGCCTCTTCTACTACTTGTTCTGGAAATATTGATGGTAGTTTATGCTCTTTTATTAAAGATAACATGTCAACACCTGTTTCATTTACATTTCCTAAAACTTCTATTATTTTTCCTTCTGCTTTTTTACCTTTTTCAGGATATTTTGTTATTTGTACTAATACTTTATGATTATTTTTTGCTTTTCCAAAGTTCTTTTTTGAAATAAATATATCTGTTCCAAAATTTTTATCATCAGGGACAACAAAACCAAAGTTTTTATTATTTTGAAATATTCCAACTACTGTATCTTTTTCATGTTTTAATATTCTTACAATTTTTCCTTCTGCTTTTTTTACTTTATTTTTTTCTTCTATTATTTCTATTAAAACTTCGTCACCATTTAATGCATTTGATGAATTTGTTTTTGCTATATATATTTCATCTTCTTCATTTTCTATTTTTACAAATCCAAAGCCTTTTGCATTTTTCCTATAAATACCATCATAATATACTTTTTCTGCTATTCTATATTGATTTTTTCTGTTCTTTTGAATCTTCATTTTCATTTCTAAGTTTCCAAGTATATTTAAAAATTCATTATATTCATTTTTAGGTACTCTCATTACCATTGCTATTTGTTTAGCTTTCATCGGAGGATATTCCTCATCTTTTAATAATTCTAAAATTTTCTGTTCTTGTTCTTCCATTAAAAATCCTTTCTATTGTTTATGTTATTAATCATTTTTATAAAACTTTTAATCTTTATCTTAGCTTAATATTAATTTGACTTTTTTAGTAATTCTTTTTCTTTTTATATTTACTTCTAATTTTACATAAAAAATTTATCTTAGTTATATTTTTTAAAGTTTAATAAAGAAAAAAGAGCTAGTAATATTAATTTATACCGCCCTTTTTCTATCTATGCCATATATATTATTCCCAATACTATTGTTAATATTGCAAATATTATAGATAATATTATTGTCCATTTTTTTTGCTTTCCTTCTTTAGTTCTTCCTTTATTTTTTTCATAAAAATTATTTGTTGAAGAACCTGCAATAGTTGCTGATAATCCAGCATCTTCTTTTGTTTGGATTAATGTTAATATTATTAATATTACTGCTACTAATATATATATTCCTATCAATATCCATTTTGCTATTTCCATGAACTATTCCTCCTAACGGTTTATCTCTTATTAATACTTCGATATTGTAACATATATTTTAAAAAAATGCAAATACTTTATTTTTCTTTTCTATTTATTTCGCTTTTATTTATATTCTTTTTATTTACTTTTACAAATTTAACTGATTTATTTTTCTTTAATAATTTTATCAATAGCTTCTTTTCTCATTTCTTTAATTAATTTACAACTATTATCTAACTTAGCTTGTTCTTTTTCATTTAATTCTAATTCTAATAATTCCCTTACACCATTTTTATTTATTATTGCTGGAACTCCTATATATATGTCATCTTGTCCATATTGGTTGTTTAAATATGTTGAAACTGTTAAAATTGAATTTTCATCATTTATTACTGCTCTTACTAATCTATTTAATGCCATACCTATTCCATAATATGTTGCCTTTTTCTTTTCTATAATTTCATATGCTGCATTAACAACATCTTCATGAATTTTATCTAATTTTTCCATAGGATGATGGTTGTCTTTCATTACATCTATTATTTTCTTACATCCTACATAGCAATGTTCCCATGGTACAAAAGATGAATCTCCATGCTCTCCCATTATATATGCATGTATATTTTTGCTAGAAACTTTTAAGTAATCTCCTACTAAATATCTTAATCTTGCAGTATCTAAAACAGTTCCTGAACCTATTACTTGATTTTTTGGTAATCCTGAAGTCTCTGCTACAACATATGTCATTAAGTCAACTGGATTACTTGCTACTATTATAATTCCATTGAATCCACTTGCCATTATTTCTTTTGTTATACTTTTTACGATTTTTGCATTTACTTCTGCAAGTTCTAATCTTGTTTGTCCTGGTTTTTGAGCTATTCCTGCTGTAATTACTACTACTTGAGCATCTTTACATTGTGAATAATCTCCTGATTTTATAATCATTTTTTGAGGTGCATATGGTAATCCATGAGATAAATCCATTTCTTCACCTACTGTTTTATCTTTATCTATATCTATTAAAATAAGTTCTGAAATTCCTCCTCTGTTTAGCATTGAATATGCCATACTCATTCCTACAAATCCTGTTCCTACTAAAACTACTTTTCCTTTTTTCATAGATATCATTTCCCTTCTTAAAAAATTCCTTTATATTATACTACTTTTATTTCCATTTTTAAAGTTTTTTATCAGATTTATTTTACTTTTTACATATTTTATGATATAATTGCTAAAAATTAATCAAAGTAAGGAGTGCAATTTATGAGTTCAAATTCAAATAATACTACTTCTTTGGCTGAAAATAAAGTTTTGATTTTGTATATATTATCTCTTATTGATGGTGAAATTGTACAAGATGGTTTGTTTAAAATTATTTCTTCTATAAATAATATAAATTATTTCTTTTTTAAACAAATTTTAATTGATTTAATAGATTCGAAGTTAGTAGGTATTTACACAAAAGAAGATGAACAAGTATTAAAAATAACTACTGAAGGAAAAAATGCATACAATCTTACTAAAGATGTTATGCCAGGACTTTTAAAATTAAAAGCTGATAATGTTTTTAAAACTGAATTCTCTAATTTAGAAGAAGCTTCTTCTATAATTGCTGAATTTACACCAAAAAATGAAAATGATTATACTGTTAAATTAAAAATAGTTGAAAATAATGAAACTATTTTTGAAGTAAGAACTTTTGCTGGTTCTCGTGATATGGCAAAGAAATTAGTTGATAATTGGAATAATAATGCTAATGGTATTTATCCTAGGATTTTGGATATATTGTTGGATAAATAAAGTTTGAGAATTATGCTATATATTATAAAATGTGCAAAATTAATAAAATAAATTTTGCACATTTTTTATTTTTCTACCATATAGGATTTTTCCATATACATTTAATATTATTTTCTTTTTTATCTAGTAACTTCATGTAAAATTATAATTTATGCTTTATAATTTATCTAAAATGTTACATTATTTCCAAATTTATCTATTAATTTATCCTTCGAATCTTGTGACAAATTCACATTTCCTTTTAAGTTTATTTTTGTATTTGAATTTAATTCTAGCAATGCTGTTGCATCTATTATTGAATTATTTGATAAATCTATTGATAAATTAGTATTATTTTTTAATGCTTTTAAATTTTCTAAATCTTCTGTCCATAGTGAATTACTATTTAAATTGAGATATGTTAAATTTGTAAGATTTGAAAAATCTATCATTCTCCCATGCAAATTACAATTATATAAACTTAATGTCTGTAAGCTTGTTATATCTGAAATAACTTCAAAATTTGTTATAGGATTACTATTTAAAAAAAGAGTTCTCAATGATGTAAATATTGATAAATTTGGTAATTCTGTTAAATTGCTTCCATTTAAGTTAAGTTTTGTTATTTTTCTTATATCACAGTTTACTATTGTTTTAAAACTCTCTGTTGATACTTGGAATGTATCTAAATTAGATATAATGTCTTCTATTTGTTTTAAATCTATTTTATTATTCCCTGTTAAAGATAAATAATTTAATTTTTTTAAATTATTTATTGCATTTATATTGGTTAATTTATTATTACTAAAAGCTAAATATGATAAATTTGACATATTACTTAAAATTTCCTGAGATTTTTCATCCTCTAAAGTTATATAATTATTTGTCAGTGTTAGTTGTGTTAATTTTGTCATTCCATTTAAATTATCTAATGTTGTTAATTTATTATTGCTAAGGTCTAATTTTTTATAGTTCGTAAATAGTCCTAATTTATCTGTATCTAAGTTAATTATTCCACCATTGTCTATTATCTTTCCTATTTTATCCAATGCCTGTAACTGTTTTGTGGTATAATGAGTTCTATTCGCATCAATTTCTACATTACTTTTTAAATTTAATTCCATAAGTGAAGTATTAGCACTTAATGGAGTTATATCTGCAATTTGATTACTATTCAAAAATAATTTCTTTAATTTTGTCAAATTTTCTAATCCTTCTATTTCTTTTATTTGATTGCCTGCCAAATAAAGTTCTTCTAAATTTGTCATATTTTTTAAACCTTCTATTTTTTTTATTTGACTACCTGTTAATCTTAACAATTTTAAATTTCCTAATTCTGCAATTCTGTTCATATTTGTTACTTTTACTTGGCTTAAGGAAAATTTTTCTAAATTTTCACAAAATTTCAAAGCATCTATTATGTTATTATAGTCATTCCCATAAAATCTATTAAAGCTTTTTAAATTACTTAGCTTTGCAACTGCTGAATAATCTTTATCTGGTCCATATATAATATCCAAGTTGCTTAATTTTGTACAATTTTCTATTCCATTCATAGATATTATAGGAGGTATATTACTGCCATATTCTCCTAATGTTAAACTGATAAGGTTTGGAAAAAATACTAAATCTTCTAAACTATCTACTGTTTTATCTGCTATTGTTAAACTTGTTTGATTTTTCATCCATTTGAATTTTAACTCATATTCTATAACACCTGATATTTTTGAAATATATTCACTAAATGTTTTACTTGCAAATCTTATTTCTGTTTCATCTTCTAGTACTTTATTATTTAAATTATCACCATATTCTTTTCCATTACTAGCTATATATTTTATATTTAAGTTATCATCTATTAAAAATACCTCTTTTAAACTTGCTATATTTCCTTTTCCTAATCCTTGCATTCCATCAAATGAATTATCTTTTAGCGAATAATACATATAGTATTTATCTTCATTTTCTAATCGTACAGTTCTTGATACTTTGCCTTCTGCTAATAAAGTTTCTGGTGTTACTTCTTGATTATTTATTTTATTTTCTATTTGATATAAATGCACTTGTTCTTTTAATGTATTTAGTGCAGTTTCAATTTTAGCATTATTTACTCCGAGTTAATATTCCATTGTTTCTTGTCAGCATTGTTATTGATACACCAGCTAGGATTAGTAATACTATTATTGTAATAACAAGTGCAATGAGGGTAATTCCATTTATATTATATTTAAATTTATCTTTTGAATATTTCATAATTCAATTAATTCCTTTCATTATTAAAATTGACTATATAGGCTTTACTAGGAAATGCTATATTAATATAGTTTGGCTAATTGAAGTAAATTTATTATAACACACTAAAATTTTCAATGCAACAAACTAGTTCGATAAATTGAAAATATTTTACTTTTTTCAATGTGCCAAAGTGATACATAATTGCATTTATATATAATTTTATTAGTTTTCAATCCTATGAAGGAGGAGTATACAGAAATGAAATTATCAGATGCAATTAGAAAAAGAATTGAATTTTATTTAAAAGAAAAAAATATGAATGTATGGAAATTATGTAAGATGTCAGGAATTCCTTGTTCGACTATTTCAACTTTTATGAGTGGTAAAACAGAGTTAATAAAATTGGATACATTATTACATATTTGTGAAGGTTTTGAAATTACCTTAGGAGAATTTTTTACAGATTCGATATTTGATATTGCAGAACAAGATTAAAAATAAAAAAGTAAGAGTATATCGTAAAGTTTACACAAACTTTACGATATACTCCTTTTAGTAACATTAGATTATTTGGTAGGAGTGCCAAACTTTCCTACATCTCTTGTTAACCTTATTTATAAGGTGCATGGAAGGCACGAAAATTGTCCACCTCAAATAATCTATCTATATTGTATTTTTATTATACCATTTTTATTCATCTTTGTAAAGAATTTTTTTATTTCTAATTAACTGTCTACAAGTACTGTTTCTAACTTTCCATAATGTTAATATTGAATTTTTATTTTTCTTACTATCTTTACCTGTACTTAATTTTATTACAAGTTGTATATTTTTTCCTTGATTTTCTATTTGTTTTATCATAATTATAGTATCTATGTTTTTTGTGTCTTCTAAAACATAATCTGGATATGTTAATATAGTCTTTATATAACTAGAATATTTTTCATAATCTCCGAGGATGTCTTTCTTGAATATGCTTTATTCTCTCATATGTTATAATAACATCTTCTGTTGTAATGATATTTTTAAAATGTCCTATTTTTTCTTTATCTATTTTACCAATGTAATACAATTTTGTTACTCCCTCTTGTTTTTTACTTCTTATATTTGTATTCCTAATAATCTCTCCCTTATTTAAAATTTTTTATTTAAATCTATTTATAAGAATATTTTTATTAACTATACATATTCAAATTATAAAAAACTTATATATTTTAATTTTTCACTTAAGTATTTTTCATTTCAATCCAATAAAATTCTAACACATTTTCTTAATTATTTCTACTATAATTCTAAAATTTCACAAATAGTTCACATTTAGTAAAAAAATAATAAGAACTATTTACTTCTTTGTAATATGTACTGAAAAGGTCAAATCCTCCTACAAAAAAATAATAGTTCTTATTTAATAAATTTGGTGGGCAGGGAAGGATTCGAACCTTCGTACTCAAATGAGAACAGATTTACAGTCTGCCGCCTTTAGCCACTCGGCCACCTACCCAAATATTAAATTAAAAAAATGGTGCTCCCTCAAGGATTCGAACCTTGGACCCACCGGTTATGAGCCGGTTGCTCTGACCAACTGAGCTAAGGGAGCATTTGCATTTCCTAACGCAAGATAAAGTATAAACTATTTTATATTAAAAGTCAATACTTTTTTATAAAAAAATTTCGAATATTAACGAAAAAATGTATAATAAACTCCAAAAGCCTTAAAATACAAGCAAAAATCGATATAGATAAAAACAATATAACAATAACTTAGCAATAATAAAAAATAATTTACTAAAATAAAAATGAAAGAACTATTGTTTAATAACAAAAAAATCAAATAAAATATAAAATCTAATGGAACTTATGAAAAAAATATGTTAAAATTGCAACTATAAAATATAATCACAAAGGAGGATTTATGAAAAAACTTATTGTAATTATATTAATTTTATTAATTATATTTATAGGAATGTATGTGAATAGGAAAATAGAGATAGATAATAAGACTGTGTCGGTAGCAGAAGTAGAAGAAATAGAAACATATATGCAAAAAATATATATGTGGAGAGAAATAACAAAAGATGCTTTACCTGTATTTGATAATATAAACAATGCTAATGATGTATGGATATGGGAAGTGGTAAAAAAGAACTTAGAAGAATATGAGCTATCATATGAAAAAATACAAGAAAAGGCAAAAGAGATTTTTGGAGAAAACTTTACAAAAGCTTTTCCAAAGGAAGGTACAGAATATTTAGTATATGATGAACAAAAAAACGTATATAATGCAATAGGGATGGGACTTGACCAAGAAGATGATTGCTTTTTATTGAATAGGATAGAAAAGAATAAAGAACAATACAATGTTGAAATTATTGAATATTTAGTTGATTATTCAGAATTTGGAATTGAAATGGAAAGTACAGAAGAAAAAGATATTAAAATAAAAAATTTAAGAGAAGAAACAATTGCAACTATAAAAAGTACAGAGGATGAAAACAAAATAATAGACTTAGTAAAAGAAAATGCTGATAAATTTACCAAAAAAGAAATTGTACTAAACAAGAATAGTGAAAATAAGATATATATTTCAAGTGTTAGTGAAAATACATAAAAAGTAGATATAAAATAAAATTATATTAATAAGCATAACACAAAAATAATAATTATTAAAAATTCAAAAATGTTATAAAATTAAGAAAAAGAATTAATATAAAAATGAATATTTGTAAAGTTAAAATTCTGAATTTTATAAAAGTTTACAAGTAAAACTTATAAAAAGCATAAATAATAAAAAAGGAGAGAAAGCTATACTTAGTTATTAAATATAGTAAGATATAAAAAATAAAAATGGAACAAAATAGATTAACAAAATGTGAAATATGTCCACATAAATGTAAGATAAATAGGGAAATAGGAAATATTGGGCGATGTAAGGCAAATGATAAAGTTAAAATTGCACTATACTCAATCCATAAATTTGAAGAACCATGTATAACAGGAAATAATGGCTCAGGAACGGTATTTTTTTCTAATTGTAATTTAAATTGTATATATTGCCAAAACTATGAGATTAGCCAATTAGGAAAGGGTAAAGAAATAACAATTAATGAATTAGCTGATATATTTATAGAGTTACAAAATAAAAATGTTGAAAATATAAACTTGGTAACTCCAACAAGTTATGTATTACATATAATTGAAGCCATAAAAATAGCCAAAAGAAATGGGTTAAAAATACCAATAATATATAATACAAATGCATATGAAAATGTTGAAACTTTAAAATTATTAGAAGGTTATATAGATGTTTATTTACCAGACTTAAAGTATTATGATAATGAATTAGGTAAAAAATATTCTAAAATAGACAATTATTTCAACATTGCTACAAAAGCAATAAAAGAGATGTATAGACAAGTAGGAGCAACAAAGCTAGATGAGAATGGAATAATACAAAGAGGAGTAATGATTAGGCATTTGGTATTACCCAATAATATAGAAAACAGTAAAAATATTTTAAAATGGATAAAAGAAAACATAGATGAAAAAGTATATATAAATATAATGGCGCAATATTTTCCTACATATAAAGCAAAAGAAGATGAAATATTAAACAGAAAGCTAACAAAAGAAGAATATGAGAAAATAGAAAATTATGTGTATGAATTAGGTATAGAAAATGGATATATGCAAGAATTAGGAGAACATGAAGAAGAATATGTACCTAAATGGGATTTATAGGAAAATATGGGATTTAATAATCAAAAATATAGAATCAAAAAATGTAGAAAAAAAATTTAGTATATGATATACTTAAAATTGTAAAATACCAAATACAGAAGCAAAGGAGATTTTTATATGACACAAGCAGATGAACAATTTATAAAAACCTGTAAAGAAATTATAAAAAATGGATATTCATCAAAAGGTACAAATGTGCGTACAAGATGGGATGATGGAGAAGAAGCAAACTATATTTCAATAGTTGGTGTTCAAAATAAATATAATGTTGGAAAAGAATTTCCAATGATAACACTTAGAAATAATACAAAAACAATAAAAAATGCAATTGATGAAATTTTGTGGATATGGCAAAAAAAGTCTAATAATGTAGATGAATTAAATTCACATATATGGGATCAATGGGCTGGAGAAGATAGAACAATAGGAAAAGCTTATGGATATCAATTAGCAAAAAAATATAAATTTAAAACAAAAGAAGGAATACAAGAAATGGACCAAGTAGACTATGTCTTATATCTATTAAAAAATGATCCATCAAGTAGAAGAATCATGACTAATTTATTTAATCACGAAGAATTAAAAGATATGAACTTAGAGCCATGTGCATATGGGACACAATGGTTAGTTAAAGAAAATAAATTACATTTAATATTAAATCAACGTTCACAAGATATGTTAACAGCAAATGGTTGGAATGTAATGCAATATGCGGCATTACAATATATGTTTGCACAAGTATCTGGATTAGAGGTAGGAACATTAACACACAACATAGGTGACTGTCATATTTATGATAGACATATACCATTAGTAGAAAAATTGATAGAAGCAGAACCAATAGATGTAAAACCTAAGTTAATAATAAATAATCCAACAAATAATTTTTATGACTTTAAGGTAGAAGATTTTGAAGTTCAAGATTATGATTATAATAAAGAAGTAAAAATAGGAAAAATTCCAGTTGCAATTTAGATTTTTGTGATTTGGTGATTTTGGGGTCGGAGATAAAAATCATCTTCACAAATATTGTTTGAAATTAAGATTTAGTATGATAAAAATATATGAAATAAACTTGGGATAGGAGAAAGATGATTTTTGTCTCCGACCCCAAAATCAGGAGGTAAAAAATGTTAAGTATAGTAGTAGCAAAAGCAAAAAATAATATAATAGGAAAGGATAATAAATTATTATGGCATTTGTCAGATGATTTAAAAAGATTTAGAGCATTAACAGAAGGGCATACAATAATAATGGGAAGAAAAACTTTTGAGTCGTTAGGAAGAGTTCTTCCTAATCGTAAACATATTGTATTTAGTAATAACCCAGACTTTAAAGTTAATGATGAAAATGTAGAAGTTGTTCATTCTTTACTACAAATTCAACAATACATAGAATCAGAAGAAGAAGCATTTGTAATAGGGGGAGCGATGATATATAATTTCTTAATGCCATATGTAAGTAAAATGTATGTAACAGAAATCGAAAAGGAATTTGAAGGAGATGCATTCTTTCCAAGAATAGATGATAAAAAGTGGAAAGAAATAAGTAGAGAAAAAGGTCCAGAAGATGGAGAAAATAATTTTGAATATAATTATGTGATATATCAAAAGAGTTAGAGTGCAATAAGAAAAATAGTATATTTGATTAATATAACTCACTAGTTAATCTAATTTAAGTGATAGTGTATGAAGATTTGAGTGAAATCTTCTGCGCATAGTATAAAAAGAAAGCTTTAGGTAAAAATATTTTTGGGAGGAAAAGAGAAAATGTTTAAACCTAAAGCTATTTATTTTGAGAAAGATATTGAAAACTATCAGCTAGGAAAAGAACTGTTAGAAAAATATAAAGATGTTCCAAAAGTGGAAATATCAAATCACAACAATATAGAAGAAATGAGAAATAAATCAAACAAAGAATTTCCAGATATGAAAAGAAATTTGATTATAGGTGTAAGGAAAACACATAATTTTGTAGAAAATCATAAGACATCAGATTTTTTAGTGCCATATACTTCATCAGGTTGCACAGCTTCTTGTATGTACTGTTATTTAGTTTGTAATTATAACAAATGTGCATATTTAAGACTATTTGTAAATAGAGAAAAAATGTTAGAAAAAATAATAAAAGTAGCAAACAAATCTGATAGAAACTTGAACTTTGAGATAGGAAGTAACAGTGATTTAATATTAGAAAATACAATAACTAATAATTTAGTTTGGACGATAGAAAATTTTAAAAATACAGAAAAAGGCAGATTAACATTTCCAACAAAGTTTGATATGGTGGACAGTATTTTACCTTTAAATCATAATGGAAAAGTAACAATTAGAATGAGTGTAAATCCTGAAGAAATTATAAACAAAGTAGAATTTGGAACATCAAGACTAACAGGAAGAATACAAGCAATAAACAAGCTAAAAGAAGCAGGATATAATGTAGGAATTTTGATAGCACCAGTAATCTTAGTTGATAATTGGAAAAGATTATATGGGGATTTAATAGAAAGGCTAAATAATGAATTATCAGAAAAAGTAAAAAAGGATGTATTTTTTGAAATTATATTTATGACATATAGTTTTGTTCATACAAAAATAAATGAAGAAGCATTTCCAAATGCAATTAATTTATATAACAAAGAATTGATGACTGGTAGGGGGAAAGGAAAATATATGTATAAAAATGAAATTAGAAAAGAGGGGGAGAAATTTTTAAGAGAGAAAATGTATAAATATTTTCCTGATAATAAGATTGAGTATGTTGTATAATTAGCATAATAAGTTATATGAAAAATACTTAAAAAGAAAATAGAAATTTAAGGTAGAAAAAATAATATTAAAATAAAAGTTATTAAAAATTATTAAGTATTTATGTATAAGTTATTATGAACAGCATAAAAATATTATAATGTTGAAAAAAGCTTGTTGTATATGAAAAAATATTATATAGAGACAAAAGAAAGACTTGTATTTTAAATACAACAAAAAGAAAAATGTGATTTTAACCCATAAAAGTACTAGATTTTTGTGAAAAATGCATAATAAAACAAGTGGAATTTTGTGAATAATTTTATTGAAATGGTTGGAATTTTGTGATATAATATATTTGGGGTGAAATATATGAGAAGATTAAAGAGGAAAATTGACCAATATTTAATAGAATGGAAGAAAGATAAATATAAAATGCCTTTAATTGTAAAAGGAGCTAGACAAATAGGAAAAACTGATGCCATAGAAAATTTTGCTAAGAATAATTATGAAAATATAATAGAAATCAATTTTGCTTTGGAAAAACAATATCAAGATATATTCGATGATGGGTTCGATGTTGATAATATAATAAAAAATATTACTTTGAAAAATCCAAATTTTAAAGTTGTACCAGGAAAAACCCTAATTTTCTTTGACGAAATGCAAGCATGTATTAATTGTGCTACATCATTAAAGGCGTTTAATCAAGATAAAAGATATGATGTAATTTGTTCAGGTTCATTGATGGGAATAAATTATAAAGAAATAGAATCTAATAGTGTTGGAAATAAGATTGACTATAACATGTATTCAATGGATTTTGAAGAATTTTTATGGGCAAAAGGATATAAAGAAGAACAAATTGAAGATTTATATAAATGTATGTTAGAAGTAAAACCGTTAACACATACACAATATGAAGTCATGATGAATAATTTTAAGGAATATATGATAATTGGAGGAATGCCTGCAATTGTAAATAAATTTGTTACTCAAAAAAATTATAGTGGTACTTTACAAATGCAAAAACAAATTTTGTTAGATTATGAAGAAGATATCACAAAATATGCTAATGGATTAGAACAAGGAAAAGTATTAAATATTTATAGAAAAATCCCCACATTTTTAGGAAATGAAAATAAGAAATTTCAAATTTCAAAAGTTGAGCCTGGAGCTAGAAAGAGAGAGTATGCAGGAACAATAGAGTGGTTAGATAATGCTGGGATTGTAAATATTTCATATTGTATGGAGAAGCCAGAGCTTCCATTAGGAGGTAATTATAATCCGGATAATTATAGACTATATTTTGGAGATACAGGAATATTAATAGGTTCATTTGATGAAGAGGCACAAGAAGATTTGAGAAATAATAAAAACTTTAATACTTACAAAGGAGCAATATATGAAAATATAGTTGGTGACATGTTAGTAAAACAAGGATATAAGTTATACTTTTATAAAAATGAAAAAGGTACAATAGGAATGGATTTTTTTGTACGAGATAAAGATTCATTAATTCCAGTTGAAGTAAAGGCAAATGATAATGCAACAATTTCTTTGAATAATTTAATAGATAGTGAAAAATTTAAAGATATTAAATATGGAATTAAATTATGTAATAAGAATATAGGCTTTAATGAAAAATTTTATACTTTTCCATATTTTCTAACATTTTTATTAAAAAGATTTTTGAAAGAAAAAGCTTAAAAATAAAAGTCAATTCTATTTTAAGTAAAAAATAGAATTGGCTTTTTGACTTTAAATTTAATTACTAGGCAATGATTTTAAAAATCATTACCTATTTCTAATTTCTTTGCAGTAAATAATATTATTAAGTAATTAAATTTTAGTTACTATATAATAGTTTTTACAAATTAGCCGCTGAAAATAGGTGATAATTATGATTTTTTTGGATTTTGACTACTTATTTCATTCAGAAAGAATTGGTAAGGCTTCCTAATGAGCCTCTCTCACTCAGACCCTTTCATACTTCAAGTACCGTGAGCATTCCTCATTCGAAAACCTAACCAATTCTAATCTTCATTCCAGTCGAACATCAAAATCCAAAAAAATCATAATTATCAACTATTTTCATCTACTCTACAAGCTAGTAACAAATTAAAAAAATAAAAAATCCTATTCTTATTTAATAATGATTGTGATATAATAAAGTATAAATAAAATTCCTAAAAAAGGAAGTGTATAATATGTCATATATAGAATTTAAAAATGTATGTAAAGAATATAAAATGGGAGAAATTATAATAAAAGCATTAGATAATACTAATTTTCAAATAGAAAAAGGAGAACTAGTGGTAATTGTCGGACCAAGTGGTGCTGGAAAAACAACAACTTTAAATATATTAGGAGGAATGGATACTGCAACCAGGGGAGAAGTAATTGTCGATGGCAAAAATATAACAAAATTAAAAAATAAGGAACTAATTAAGTATAGAAGAGAAGATATAGGATTTGTATTCCAATTTTATAATTTAGTTCAAAACCTAACAGCAGTAGAAAATGTAGAATTAGCAACTCAAATATGTAAAGATTCCTTAGACCCAGAAGAAGTTATAGAAAAAGTAGGTTTAGCAGATAGAAAGAAAAACTTTCCTTCTCAACTATCAGGAGGAGAACAGCAAAGAGTTGCAATAGCAAGAGCAATAGCTAAAAATCCAAAGTTATTATTATGTGATGAGCCAACAGGAGCATTAGACTATAAAACAGGAAAACAAATTTTAAAGCTATTGCAAGATACAGCAAGAAAAGAAAAAATGACAGTCTTAATAATCACACACAATGCAGCAATAGCACCTATGGCAGATAAAGTAATAAGATTCAAAAATGGAACAGCAGAAAGTGTAGAAATTAATGAAAATCCATTACCAATAGAAAATATTGAATGGTAAAAATAAAAATTCTAAAGGAGGTGGATTGGGGATGAAAAATAAAAAAGGAAAATCACAAATGTCACCTAAACGGAATGAAAAATCACAAATTAAAAAAAGCATTGTTAAAAGATAGTTTCAAAGAAATAAAAGTTTCATATAAAAGGTTTATATCAATATTACTTATGGCTCTTTTAGGAGTAGGATTTTTTGCAGGCTTAAGAGCAACTTCGCCAGATATGGTAAATACTATTGATAAATATTTTAAAGACCAAAATGTATATGATATAGAAGTATTATCAACCTTAGGACTCACAAATGGAGATTTAGAAGCAATAAAAAATATAGAAAATGTTGAGCAAGTTTATGGTACATATAGTAAAGATAGTTTAATAAAAATAAATGATAAAGAAATAGTAACAAAAATCTTATGTCTAGAGGAAGTAAATAAACCAGTAATAATAGAAGGAAGAGAACCACAAAATAAAGCAGAATGTCTAGTAGAAGAGGGCTTTTTAAAAAATACTAACAAGAAAATAGGAGACAAAATACAAGTAGAACTAGAAAATACAGATGATGAACTAGAAGAAAATCAAGAATTTCTAAAAGAAAAAGAATTGACAATAGTAGGAACAGCTAGAAGTCCATTATATATATCTAGAGAAAGAGGAACATCAAAATTAGGCTCTGGAAGTATTAACTATTATATATACATATCAAAAGAAAATGTAAGTTCTGAGGTTTTTACAGAAGCATATGTAAAACTAAAAGACTCAGAAAAATATAAAACATCAACTAATAGATATGAAAAATATGTTGAAGAGACTAAAGATAATATTGAAAATATAAAAGAAGAAAGACAAAAAGCAAGGTATGACGAGTTAATTGGAGAAGCAAATTCAAAGATAGCAGAAGCAGAAGAAAAATTTAATAGTGAAAAGCAAAATGGTGAAAATCAATTAAAAGATGCAGAAAACAAAATACAAAATGGGAAAGATGAAATTACTAAAGGTGAAAATGAAATAGCAAATAATGATGCAAAAGCAAAAAAAGAATTTGCAAATGCCGAACAACAAATAAAAAATGCCAAAAATACTATAAAGAACAATGAAACACAATATGAAAATAAAAAAGTAGAGGCAGAAAAAGGATTCAAAGAGGCAGAAACACAAAAACAAAATTTACAAGCAACATTAACAACCTTGAAAAATTCTTTAAATGAGCTAAACAATAAATATAACGAAATAATAAAGAACCTACAAAATCCAAACTTGCCAGAAGCCAAAAAACAAATTTTAGAAAAAGCAAAAGTACAATTAGAAAAGCAAAAATCACAATTAGAAACTAATCAAAAGACAGTAGAAGCAGGAATAAGTAAAATCGAAAATGAAATAACAAAGGGAGAACAAGAATTAAACAATGCTAAAGCACAAATAGAACGTGCTAAAAAAACCTTATCTCAAAAAGAAAAACAACTTGCAAGTGCAAGGTCACAGGCTAAATTAGAAATAGAAAAAGCAAGAAATAAAATAGAAGAATCAAAAAAAGAAATACAAAAAGCAGAAGAGGAATTACAAAAAAGCAGAGAAGAATTTGATACAAAAATAAAAGAAGCAGAGGAAGAATTAATTGATGCCAAAGAAAAGGTCGCAAAAATTGAAAATCCAACTTGGTACATATTAGACAGAAACCAAAATGTTGGATATGCAAGTTTTATACAAGATACAGAAAGTATAGAAAATTTAAGTATGGTGTTCCCAATAGTATTTTTTGCTATTGCAATCTTAGTTTCATTAACCTCTATGACTAGAATGGTAGAAGAGGAAAGACAAGAAATAGGAACATTAAAAGCACTAGGTTATAATAAATTTCATATAAGTTTAAAATATATAATATATTCTAGCTTAGCTTGTATAATTGGTGCAATAATAGGAATGAATATAGGATTTCAAATACTACCAAGAATTATATGGGAAATGTATGAAATGATGTATACAATGCCAGACATAAATATATTGTATAATTACGAATATTCAGTAATAGGCTTAGCACTTATATATATTTGTATAGTAGGAGCAACTATTTATTCAATATTAAGAGAGCTAAGAGAAATGCCAGCAACATTATTAAGACCTAAATCACCTAAATTAGGAAAAAGAGTATTACTAGAAAGAATAACACCAATATGGAAAAGATTAAACTTTTCACAAAAGGTTACTATAAGAAATATATTTAGATATAAGAAAAGATTTTTAATGACAATAATAGGAATATTTGGATGTACATCTTTAATACTAGCCGGATTTGGACTAAAAGATTCAATATCTAAAATATTACCATATCAATATGGAAAAGTATTTGATTATGATATGGAAGTGACATTAAAATCATCACTAGAAGTAGAAAAAAAGAATAATTTCATAACAAATTTAAAGAATAATGAAAAAGTAAATGATTTAGTTGAAACATATATGTTGTCAGGAACAGCAAATAAAGATGAAAAACAACAAGACATAAAAATAATAGTGCCAAAAGAAAGTGAAGAATTAGAAAAAGTAATAAAATTAAGAAATTTAGAAGAAGAAAAAATTAACTTAAATAAAGAGGGTGTAATAATAACTGATAAATTGGCACAACTAATAAATGCAAAAATAGGAGATACTATAAAAGTAAAAGACTCAAATGAAGTAGAAAAAGAACTAAAAATAACAGATATAACTGAGAACTATATAGCACATTACATATATATATCAAAAGATTTATATGAGACCTTATATCAAGAAAAATATGATACAAATGTCTTATTGATGCAAGATAAAGATTTATCAGAAGAGGAAGAAAAAAACTTATCAAAAGAATTAGTAAAACAAAATGAAGTATCAACAGTAGGCTTAACATCTACAATGATGAAAACTTTAGATGATACAATGGGGTCACTAAATTATGTAGTCATAATTTTAATAGTATCAGCAGGATTATTGGCATTTGTTGTATTATATAATTTATCAAATGTAAATATAAGTGAAAGAATAAGAGAACTTGCAACAATAAAAGTATTAGGATTTTATGATAAAGAAGTATATGACTATGTTAATAGAGAAACTACACTATTAACAATTATAGGGATAATATTAGGACTAGGTGGAGGATATTTATTAAACTTTTATATAATAGGCACTTGTGAAATTGACTTATTGAGATTTGTAAAAGTAATAGACCCATTAAGTTATTTGTATGCTATATTAATAACAGTTGCATTTACAATAATAGTAAATATCTTTACATATTTTGCATTAAAGAAAATAGATATGATAGGAAATTTAAAAAGTGTAGAATAAAATTAATTGACAAAATTATATATTTTATTGTATAAGAAGGAAAAGACTATTAAACTTTTTAGTCTTAAAAAATAAAGTGAAAAATAAATTAAAAAAGGAAAGTGTATTAAAAATAAAAATTGTACTTTTTATGATTTAGAGACAATTTATTGAAGTAATAATTTTTAAAGAGGGGAGAAAATGAGTAGTAAAAAGAGAAAAAATTATTTATCATGGGAAGAATACTTTATGGCAATAGCAAAACTATCAGCGATGAGAAGTAAAGACCCATCAACACAAGTAGGAGCATGTATAGTTAGTAATGACAACAGAATTTTATCAATAGGCTATAATGGAGCTCCAAATGGATATAGTGATGAAGAATTTCCATGGGACAGAGAAGGAGAAAACTTAGAAACAAAATATCCATATGTTTGTCATGCAGAATTAAATGCGATTTTAAATTATAGAGGAAGTAAAAAAGACTTAGAAAATTCAAAAATATATGTAGATTTATTTCCATGCAACGAATGTGCTAAAATAATAATACAGTCTGGAATAAAAGAAGTTATATATTTGTCAGACAAATATGCTAACTCAGAAAATAACATAGCATCAAGAAGATTATTTGATAGATGTGGGATAAAATATAGTAAAATTAAATTAGAAGAAGGGAATAAAGAGATAAATATAAAATTTGAATAAGTAATTGTTATAAAAAGTACCTTTGACATATTAAGTTATATAATGTTAAAGGTATTTTTTGTGGTTTTTGAAAATATTGAGATGAATATATTATATAATGTGTATGAAAATAGTTAAAAATTAGTATAGCAAAAAAGAATATTTTATGATATACTATAAAAAAACGGAGGAAAACAATGATAGATTTTACTAATGCAATAGAAGAATTCAACAATTATAAAGGCTCAGAAAAAAAGAAAACTTTAATATATAATAATAAAAAATATTTAGTTAAATTTCCTGACCCTATAAAAGAAAGAAATAAAAATCTATCATATAAAAATAATGCTTTTTCTGAATATATAGGAAGTAATATATTTGAAATTTGTGGAATAAAAACTCAAAAAACATTATTAGGAACATATAAATACAGAGAAAAAGAAAAAGTTGTATGTGCTTGTGAAGACTTTACAGATGAAGAAAATTTATTATACGAATTTGAAAATTTAGCACTAAGTACAAATCCTGATAAAAGAATAGAAACAGAAATAAAAGATATAATGGAAGTTATAGAAGAAAACAAAATGATTAGCACTGAAAAAACAAAAAAAGAGTTTTGGAAAATGTTTATAATAGATAGTTTAATAGGAAATACCGATAGACATAATGGGAATTGGGGATTTATATTAAACAAGAAAACAGGAAAAATAGACTTTGCACCAATATATGACTGTGGTTCATGCTTGAATCCTATGATTGAAGATGAAGAAATCGAAAGAATTAGTGATATTGAATTAAAAAATTTAGCAATTAATTGTTATTCTTGTTTGAAAGAAAATGGCAAAAAAATTAACTATATGTCATATATAAAACAAATGAAAAATATTGAATGTAATAATGCAATAAAAAATATTTTCAATGATATTGATATTAATAAAATAATGATATTTATTGATGGTATATCTTGTATAAACGAAACAAGAAAAGTGTTTTATAAAAATATTATAAAGCAAAGATATGATATAATTGAAAAAGTATATAAAAAATTATAAAATTCCTCACTTTTAAAGTAAAAAAGTTAGTTTACCTTAAGAGTGATTTTTAATTTGAGTATTTATAAACCTGAATAAAGTGTAGGTTAATTGTAAAAGTAAATTCTAGTGTTAAACAAAATCTAGAATTTACTTTTGCCCCTTAAATTTGGGCAAAGTATATTATTAAAAAATCGTTGAAAAATAAAGTTAAAAATGATATAATACAAAAACAAGAAAGGGTGAAAATATGTCAGACAAAATAAAAAGATTTTTAGCATATGAAGGAAAAATATCAATAATATGTGCAGAAACAACAAACTTAGTAGAAGAAGCAAGAAATTTACACGACTTAAGTCCAGTAGTGACAGCAGCATTTGGAAGATTATTAACAATTTCAACAATAATGGGAGTTGAAATGAAAAATGAAACAGATAAATTGACAGTACAATTTAAAGGAAATGGACCAATAGGCACAATGCTTGTAACAGTAAATAACAAACCAGAGATAAAAGGATATGTAGCAAATCCAATAGTAGATATACCCCTAAATGAAGATGGTAAATTAGATGTTGGAGGAGCAGTCGGATATGAAGGTTATATAAATGTAATCAAAGACATAGGATTAAAAGAGCCATATATAGGAATATCTCCATTAGTTTCAGGAGAAATTGCAGAAGATTTTGCAAACTATTTTGTAAACTCTGAACAAAGACAATCAGCAGTTGCTTTAGGAGTTTTAGTTGACAAAAATGGTGTAAGAGCAAGTGGGGGATATTTAATAAATCCAATGCCTGATGCAACAGAAGAAGAAATTTCAAGAGTAGAACAAGCAATATTTAAAGCAGGAGCAATTTCAAGAATGTTAGACAATAAATTAACATTAGAAGAAATAGCAATTAAAGTTACAGGAGACGAGAATATTAAAGAAGTTGGGAATGAAGTTGAACCTAAATATAAATGTGATTGTTCAAAAGAGCATATGAAAGAAGCTCTAATAAGTATAGGAAAAAAGGAACTCGAAGATATAATAAATACAGACGAAGAAGCAGAAATTGTATGTCATTTTTGCAATAAAAAATATAAATTTGATAAAAATGAATTACAAGAGATAATAAACGATATAGAAGAAGGCAATAAATAGCATATAGCTATATAAACTGTTTTAGAAAAAAATGAAGCTTAAATATAAGAAAATATTGCAAAAACATAAAGAAATAATATAAAATTCACAATAAATATAATTATAATTAAAATCAAAAAATATTTATCGTAATAAATATTATAAGTAATTATTAATTTAAAATATAAAATTATATGCAATAAAAAGATAATTATTTAATAGAATAAAAATAAAAATTTAATTATTAGTATAAAAAAGGAGAAATGAAAATGGAAAATAAAATATTAATATTCGGACATAAAAATCCAGACACAGATTCAATTTGTGCAAGTTTAGTACATGAAATATTAGATAAAAAAAATGGATGGACTAATACAGAAGCTAGAAGATTAGGAAATGTAAATAAAGAAACACAATACATTTTAGACTATTTAAAAATATCAGCACCAGAATTATTAGAAAAAGTAGAAGAAGGACAAGAAGTTCTTCTAGTAGACCATAATGAATTTAATCAAAGTGTAGAAGGAATTGAAAAAGCAAAAATTTTAGGAGTAACAGACCATCACAGAATTTCAAATTTTGAAACATTAGAACCGTTATATTACACAGCCAAACCATATGGATGTACATGTACAATATTATTTGAAGAATTTAAAAGATTAGGTCATAAAATAGAAAATAAAGAAGCTGTATTAATGGCAAGTGCTATAATATCAGATACATTACTACTAAAATCTCCAACAACAACAGAACATGATAAAAAAGCATTAAAAGAATTAGAAGAAATTATAGGAATAGACTTAAACGAATATGGTTTAAATATGCTAAAAGCAGGAACAGATTTAGATGATTTTTCAGAAGAAGAATTAGTAAACTTAGATGCAAAAAGTTTAGAAAAAGAAGGTTGTAAATTTGTAATTGCACAAGTAAATACAGTTAGTATAGAAGATGTTTTGAAAAGAAAAGAAAAATTAGAAAGTGCAATAAATGCAGAAATAGAAAGAAATAACTTAGATTTATTTGTTTTAGCTATAACAGATATATTAAATAGTAATTCTCAAATTATTGCATTAGGAAAAAAAGCAGATGTAGTTGAAAAAGCATTTAATATTACATTAGAAGATAATACAGCTCTTTTAGAAGGAGTAGTATCTAGAAAGAAACAATTATTACCTAATATTGATAAAAATATTTAAGTAATTTTAAGAGGATTTTAGGGTCAAAAGAAAATGATTTCGTGATTTCGGGGTCGGAGACAAAAATCATGGTTATATAATTCAAAATAAAAGTAATTATTTAAAGTTTACCATGATTTTTGTCTCCGACCCCAAAATCATGTTTTTAAAATCACGAAATTCCTCTTGTTTTTTGTCAAAAATTATTATATATTAATATAGCAAAATACAATTTAATAACAATATAAGTTAATAAAAAATAAAAAAACAAGGTAAAAAATATATAGTATAAATTATTAATCAAAAGATTGAAAGAGAGAGAATTTTATGTATTTAAAAAGATTAGAATTACAAGGTTTTAAATCATTTGCAGATAGAACTGTTTTGGAATTCATGCCTGGTATTACAACTGTTATAGGACCAAATGGTTCTGGTAAAAGTAATATATCTGATGCCATAAGATGGGTATTGGGTGAGCAAAGTATGAAATCTTTAAGAGGGACAAAATCTCTTGATATTATATTTGCTGGAACTCAAAATAGAAAATCTTTAGGATTTGCAGAGGCTTCATTAGTTTTTGATAATAGTGATGGAGCTTTACCAATTGAATATACAGAAGTAACAGTAACAAGAAAGATTTACAGAAGTGGTGAAACAGGTTATTTTATAAATAAAACACCATGTAGGTTAAAAGATGTTTTAGAGTTATTTATGGATACAGGCATTGGTAAAGATGGATATTCTATAATTGGACAAGGTAAAATTGATGAAATATTAAGCAATAAATCAGAAGATAGAAGACATATTTTTGAAGAAGCAGCAGGTATTGTTAAATATAGAGTAAGAAAAGCAGAAAGTGAAAAGAAATTAGAACATACAAAAGTAAATTTATTAAGGATAAATGATATTTTATCAGAGATAGAAACTAATATTGATCCATTAAAAATACAATCAGAAAAAGCGAAGAAATATCTTAATTTGAGAGAAGAGTTAAAAAATATTGAAATAGGTTTGTTTTTATACAATATAGAAAAATATAAAATAGACTTAGAAAACATAGTAAAAGACGAAGAAATTTATAAAGCTCAATGTAATGATGAAGAAGGTAGACTTGAAAGAATTAAAAATTCAAAAGAAGAACTAAAATCAGAAGTAGAAGAAATAACAAACAAAATAGAAGAAATTTCTAACTTAGGATTTGAAAGTCAAAAAGAAATTGAAATGCTAAATTCAGATATAAATGTATCCAATACTCGTATTTCAAATAATAAAGAAAATAGTAAAAGATTCGAAGAAGAAATAACAGAGTTAAATACAAGGATAGCTGAATTACAAGAAGAAAGAGAACAAAAAGAACTAAAAAAAGAAAATCTAAAAACTAATAAAGAAAAATTCACAAAAGAATTACAAGAAAAAGAAGAAGAATTAGCTAAAATAACTAAAAAACTTTCAAGTAAAGAAATAGAAATAGAAGGCTACAAAAAGAAAGTAGAAGAAAATACTGACAGAAGATATGAATTACAAGCAAATATAAGTGAACAAGATATAAACTATCAAAACTATGAAAGAAGACAAAATCAAATAAAAAATGAACTTTCAAGTAATGTTTCTGAGTTAGATGGTACAAGAATGAAAAAAGATGAAATTTCAAAAGAATTTTATGAAATAGACAGTAAGAGAAATAAAATATTAACAGGACTAAAAGAAATAAATTCTAGTAAGGAAGAAGCTGACAAGAAGATAAAATCGTTTGAAAATAGTATAAATATGTATTCAAGTGAGATGAGAATTAAAGAATCAAAATTAAAATTTTTGATAGAAACTGAAAAAGAAAAAGAAGGATATATAAAAAGTGTTAAATCACTATTAAAAGATTGTGAAAACATAAAAGAATTAGGAAAAGGAATGAATGGAGTTCTAGCAAATGTAATAGAAGTTCCAGAAGAATATCAAACAGCAATAGAGATGTGTTTAGGAGCAAGTTTGCAAAATATTGTAACTGAAACAGAAGAAGATGCAAAAAGATTAGTAGAACATTTAAGAAAAAATAATTTAGGTAGAGCATCATTTTTACCAATAACATCAGTAAAAGGTAAAAAAATAGAAAAAATAAAAGGAAATGAAAAAGGTGTTATTGGAATTGCATCTGACTTGATAAAATATAGTAAAAAGTATGAACAAATTGTGTTGAATTTATTAGGAAGAACAGTAATAGTTGACAATATGGAAACAGCAATAAAAGTTTCAAAGCAAAACTCATATTCATTTAGAATAATAACCTTAGATGGAGATGTCATAAATCCATCAGGAGCAATCACAGGAGGGTCAGTAGCTAAGAAAACTGTTAATATTTTAGGTAGAGGAAAAGAAATAGAAAAACTTGAAAAAGAAATAGCAAAACTTAAAGAAAAAATAGAAAACTTGGAAAAAGAAAAAGCAGAATATGAAAGCTCAATAGAAGATATATTAGAAAATGCAGAAGCTTTAGAAAAAGAATTACAAGAAATAGAAATAGCTTATGCAACAGGAAAACAAAAAATAATAGCAATAGATGAAAATATATCTAGAATAGAAATGAGATTGAATAAATTAAAAGAAGAACAATCAAAACTAGAAGAACAAAAAAATCAAGCAACTGAAAATAAAAAGAATATAGAAAACGAAATAGAGAAAATATCAGAAGAAAATGAAAAATTGTCAAAAATAATTACAGAATTTGCAGAGTTAAATAAAGATAATCAAAAATATATAGATGACTTGAATTTTGATATAACAAACTTAAAAATTTCAGTATCTTCATTTGATGAAAGTGAAAGTTCAATTCAAGAAATACAAGAAAGAATAGATACAGAATTAGAAAATACAAGTAAAAGTATAGAAAATAAAAAGATGCAAATAGAACAAATAAAACAAGATAATTTTAACTTGGAAAAATCAATTCAAGAAATAAAAGAAAAAATAAATAATATAAAAGAAACAGTACAGCAAAGTGGTTCAAAAATAGAAGAAATGAAAAAAGAAAGAATTGAGAAAAATCAAAAATTATCATCACAAGAAGAGGAGATAACATCAAAATTTAAAGTTATAGAAGATTTAAAAGCTCAAATTGTAAAAATAGAAGTAAGAAAAACAAAATTAGAAGAGGACATTAATGAAATAATTAATAAAATGTGGGAAGAATATGAACTTACTCCAAATAATGTAGTAGACTATAAAAAGCCAGACAATGTTCAACTAACACAAAAGAAAGTAAAAGGTCTAAGAAATGAAATAAGAGAACTAGGAAGTGTTAATGTAGACTCAATCGAAGAATATAAGACATTAAAAGAAAGATATGACTTTATGTGTGAACAAAGAGTGGATTTAGAAAACACAATGTCAAAATTAAGAAAAGTAATATCTGATATGACAGGAATAATGAAACAACAGTTTAAAGAACAATTTGCATTAATAAACAAAAACTTCTCTGAAGTATTTAAAGAATTATTTGGTGGAGGAAATGCAAGTTTAAAACTAGAAGATGAAGAAAATATTTTAGAATGTGGAATAGAAATAACAGTACAACCACCAGGAAAGAAACTACAAAATATGATGTTACTATCAGGAGGAGAAAAAGCATTTACAGCAATAGCTTTATTATTTGCAATATTAAAGATAAATCCAGCACCATTCTGTGTACTAGATGAAATAGAAGCAGCACTTGATGATGTAAATGTTTATAGATATGCAGAATACTTAAAGAAATTTTCAAAAGATACTCAATTTTTGGTTATAACTCATAGAAAAGGTACTATGGAAGCTGCTGATACGGTATATGGGGTTACTATGGAAGAGAGTGGAATTTCTAAGTTGTTGTCTATGAAGTTGAGAGAACATTAAATAAAATAAAAAAACTAAAGTATTAAAAGATAGTACTTTAGTTTTTTATATTTAATGATAGTTTAAGCTTCCAAAAATCTATCATCAAAATTACTTGTATCAAATAATTTTTCAATAGGAATTTCAAGAGCATTACTAATTTTCCACAGAGTAAACACACTAATACCTTGATTGATGTGTTCACTTTCTAAATTAGCAATTAATGCAGTAGAAACATTTATAAGTTCGGCTAATTGGGCTTGTGTCATTTTTCCTTTTTTTAAATTGTATAATTTTCTATAAAATTTTATATTACTTCCAATTATTTTGAATAATTCTTGTGATTCAATTTCAGCCATAAAAGTACCTCCAATACATATAGTATATTTTCTAATGTTGAATAAGAAAATACAATAAATTTAAAATGATAAAAAGTCATTGACAATGACTTTGACGCTCATGTATAATTATTTGTGTAACATGAATATAAAAGCTTTTTTAGGAAATAATAACAAATAAAAATCGTTATTTTATATAAGCATTTCTAAATTTAATAAGATAAGGGAGGAACACAAATGATAACAAATTATAAAAAGAAGATTATAGAAAAAAATAGAGGTATAACTTTAATAGCGTTAGTAATAACAATAATAGTGTTATTAATTCTAGCAGGAGTATCAATAGCAATGCTAACAGGAGATAATGGAATATTAACAGAAGCAAGTAATGCTAAAATTGAAACAGTATTGGGGGCAATAAAAGAGCAAATAAAGCTATTACAAATGGAAAGTAGAATAGAAGAAAAAGAAGTAACTCCAGAAACACTATTAGCAGAAGGAAAGGTATCAAGAACAGTGAAGATGGAAGATGATGGCAAATATTATATGTATTATTCATTAAAGGACAATTCTATTGAAGGAATGCAAGGATTAGGAAGAGGAGATATAACAAATTTCAAAGATATATTTTTAATAGATGAAAATTTGAATATAAAATATATATCAAGTAATGGAAAAGAATATGGAGATGAAATAAATAAAAAAGTATTAGAAGATGAAACAGAAATAAGATTTTCAAGCAAAGGTTTTAGCGAGTATATTTC
>OLOF01000308.1_pt1 | contig 27645 bp, 25 predicted proteins | sample 1643121 | NCBI WGS metagenome assembly OLOF01 (sample SAMEA3136677, study PRJEB25190) | human gut metagenome | biome: human gut; feature: human-associated habitat; material: faeces | place: Austria | collected 2013
GTTCTTTTGAACAAAAGTTTAAGCACATCGTTGTTTAATTTACAAGGTGCAATTTTCCTTTGCCTTCAGCGGAAAATCGCACCGCGTGTCGAAAATCTTCGTGATTTTCGACCAAGGTACTCAAATGCGTCAGCATTTGACCACTAAAGGTTTTGGATTCTGTTAAATCGAAGCAGTCTTAACTGCTCATCAACAGCTTATTTAGTATACCTCTCTCGATACGCTTTGTCAACACATTTTTTCATTTTTCCCAAAAGTTTTTGCGTATAGCTTGCTCTCCCCTTGTCCATACTGAGTCCCGAGGTGAATTTCCATGAAGTATTTCTGCAATCTTACAGCACTGCTATCCATTGATCAAACGGCTAACGCCTGTTTTTGCGCACTTTCTCCAGAAATCCGGCAGCGTATTCTTCCGCACAGCGCACAGCTGCATACGCGCGAGGAACTGCTGCTCTGCGCCTTCCGTCTGCTGCAGCAATAGTAAAATCCCGAAGCCTATCGCCTCGGGATTTCTTCTTATTTCGCCGCCAGCAAGCACGCATACCGCAGTTTAAGGCGCATTTTCCAGTTTTTCTTCACATTTCTTTCCCAAAGCCGCTCCTCGAACGGCTCAAGCGTGATGCCGCCGTATATGGTTTTCTCAAGCAGGACGGCAGCGCGTCCGCAAGCGCCTTATTGGTCGCTGAGGTCTCCCAGCCAAGCGCCGCGTCAATTCCCCAGAGGGAAATCAGCTTGAACATCAGCTTCTGAGACTGCCGCACACGCTCCTCGATCGACATTCTGCGCCGTCTGCGTTCCGCATTCCACAGCAGGAACGTGCGTGTCAGCTCCATCGCGCACAGCAGCAGCGTGAACAGCAGAATAACGGTGCCGACAATACCGAATCCAACCGCAGCCACGTTTTTCACCACAGTCAGCGGCTTGGACTGCTCGGAACCACCGGTGCCGGACAGCTCGACCACCTGCTCCGCACCCGACCGATCTTCGTCGATAGCCGCAGTTTTGCGCACCGTATCCGGCAGGCTGACCATCTGCTGCAGCGCAACCGCGTCAAAATAATAGCCCGGTGTCGCATCAACCGGCAGCCAGCCGATACCGTCAAAATAGACCTCAGCCCACGCATGTGCGTCCTGACCGGTCAGAGCAGCTGTTCCGTCCGCGCTGCTCTGCATTTTGGCAATCGGCAGATAGTAGCCTTCCACGTAACGTGCGGGAATGCCGTGCGCCCGCAGCGCCTGCACGGTCGCCGAGGCATAAAGCACTGCATTTTCCGCGAGTCTGTCAGGAAATATGCAATCGGGTCCGCATTATCCGGTGCGGCTTCGGCAGTCTCGCTGTAGCGCACCTGTGCTTTCAGCACCTCGCGGATGCGGCTGAGTGCACTGTAAACACCGTCATTTTCATCATCATAATCCCTGCCAGAACAGACGATTGAGCACAGGCAGCAAATCCTCGTCCGCTGCGGTATATGCATCATACACAAAGCTGCGATAGACCGACTCTGCTTCCGCATAGGCTGTCTGCTCCTCGGTCTGCGGGCTGCTGACCCAGCTCTCCGCGACCATGAGCTCCGACGGTCGCGTACCCGAAACCTCGGTCACCGTATAATTGCGGGTACCGAACAGACCGCGCCCCTTGAGCAGCGCGTCTCTGCGTTCGTGCACGTCACCGTCCGTCACCTTTTCCATCGAAGCCGGTGCATACACCGCGTCGCGCGAAGCGTTCTGCACCGATACCTCGACCGTGTTGGCCTCCGGTGCATCGCCGGTCAGCCGGTAATATGCCGCCGACTGTGTAAACGGGTCAAGACCCTGTGTCTGCACCCACTCGCCGTTCTTTGTCCGAAGGACGGTCTCGAACGGCTGCGCTCCGTCCCACGCACGGTATTTCTTCCAGATGGAAACGCCTTTCTGCCCGCCGGAGTGCACTCCGTTTTTTATCCGTGCACTGCCTGCGGTTCCGCAGCGCAGCACACAGGAGCACAACCGCCAGCAGTGCCTCAGCACAGCCGATCACCACCAGCGCAAAGTGCTCACCTAGCATTTCCAGTCAATCCGTTATGTGCATTCCTTCACCTGCCAAATTTCATTTTTACTCTTTTCTGTATTTTTCATCCAGTCGATACCTGCATATCCATTTATACATAATAGCTCCTATATCTGTCGATTTACAACATTTTCCCCAATGCAACCGCTCTCTCCGACAAATTTCTCCCCCCAAAAGCACAAAGAGGATACAGAACAGTACCGTTCTGTATCCTCTTGTATCAATTCGGTTTTAAGCTGAATTACAGCTTTGCCAGCTCGGATGCGATCAGCTTGTTGATGATCTGCGGGTTGCCCTGACCCTTGGAAGCCTTCATGCACTGGCCTACGAGGAAGCCGGTAACATTCTTGCCTGCCTTGAAATCGGCAACAGCCTTTTCATTCTTGGCGATAACGTCCTGTACGATAGCGAGGATAGCGCCCTCGTCGGATACCTGCTTGAGACCCATGCGGTCAACGATGGCCTCAACGGTCTCGTCGGTCTCGAACATGCTCGGCAGAACCTTCTTGCCGGCGTTGCCGGAGATGGTGCCCGCCTCGATCAGCTTGACCAGAGCAACCAGCTTGTCTGCGGTCATCTTGGTCTCGCGGAGGCTTACGCCCTTGTCGTTCAGGTACTTGGAGATATCGGACAGGATCCAGTTTGCGGCAGCCTTGGGCTTAACCTGCTTTGCGGCAGCGTCGAGCAGTTCGGCCTTCTCAAAGCTGTCAGACAGCAGACGCGCCTCCATGGCAGTCATGCCGTACTCGTTGAGGTAACGCTCGTAACGGGTGATCGGCAGCTCCGGAACCTCGCTCTCGATCTGGTGCAGCCACTCGTCGGAGATCTCTACGGCGATCAGGTCCGGATCCGGGAAGTAACGATAGTCCTGCGCATCTTCCTTGGTACGCATTACCGTGTTCTTCAGCTTAACGTCGTCCCAGCGGCGGGTCTCCTGCTGGATTTCGCCGCCGTTCTCTACAACCTCGATCTGGCGTGCAATCTCGTAATCGATCGCACGGACCGCACCGGAGAAGGTGTTGATGTTCTTCATCTCAACGCGGGTGCCCAGCTCGGTGGAGCCTTCCGGACGGATGGAAACGTTAACGTCGCAGCGGATGGAGCCTTCCTCCATCTTGCAGTCACAGATGTCGAGGTAGGACAGCGTAGTCTTGATCATTTCAAGAAATTCCTTTGCCTCGGCAGAGGAATGCAGGTCGGGACGGGTTACCATCTCGATCAGCGGTACGCCGCAGCGGTTGAAGTCAACGATCGTGCCGTCGATCTCGTCATGCAGCAGCTTGCCCGCATCCTCCTCGAAGTGGATGCGCTCGAGACGGCAGGAGTGCTTCACGCCGTCCACATAGAAGAATACCTCGCCGTTCTCGCAGATCGGCACATCAAACTGGGAAATCTGATACGCCTTCGGCAGATCGGGGTAAAAATAGTTCTTACGGTCAGCCTTGCACAGCTGATTGATGGTGCAGCCGGTAGCCTTGCCCATCTTGGCGGCGTAGTGTACAACCTGCTTGTTGAGTACCGGCAGTGCGCCCGGCATACCGGTGCAGACCGGGCAGGTGTGAGTGTTGATCGGTGCGCCGAAGCCAGTGGAGCACGAGCAGTAAATCTTGCTCTTGGTGGACAGCTCCGCATGCACTTCCAGACCGATGACAGCTTCGTATTTCATGTTTGTCTTCCTCCCTTACAGTGCAGCGATGATGTTCTTGAGACCGGACGCCTGCTCAAAAGCCAGACCGGCGTTCAGCAGCGTCTGCTCGCCGAAGCGCGGACCGATGAGCTGCATGCCGACCGGCATGTGGTTCTCATCAAAACCGCACGGCTGAACCAGACCCGGCAGACCGGCGATATTGACGGAAACCGTGCAGATATCGCCTGCGTACATCTCGAGCGGATTGGTGGTCTTGGAGCCGATCTCGTAAGCCGTGGTCGGCGCAACCGGCGTCAGGATGACGTCGCACTTCTCAAATGCGTTTGCAAACTCCTCGCGGATCTTGCGCTGTGCGGCACGAGCCTTCTTGTAGTACGCATCGTAGTAGCCGGAGGACAGAACGTAGGTGCCCAGCATGATGCGGCGCTGTACCTCGGCGCCGAAGCCCTCGGAACGGCTCTTGGTGTACAGCTCGGTGATGTCGTCGCCCGCGTTCGGGGTGCGGTAGCCGTACTTTACGCCATCGAAACGGGCAAGGTTGGAGGAAGCCTCTGCAGAAGAGAGGATGTAGTAGATCGGCAGTGCATACTCAACGAGCGGCAGAGAGATCTCGAATACCTCTGCGCCGAGTGCCTTGTACGCCTCTGCAGCCGCCATAACGTTCTTGCGAACGGCATCCGAGATGCCCTCGCCGAAATACTCCTTCGGCAGACCGATCTTGAGGCCCTTAACGTCTGCGTTCAGGTTTGCGCGCAGAGAGCCCTCGAACGGGGTCTTGACCGAGGTGGAATCGTGCAGCGGATCGTGACCGGTAACCGCATCGAGCAGCATGGCTGCGTCCTCGATGGAGCGGCCGAACGGGCCGATCTGGTCGAGAGAAGATGCGAATGCGATCAGACCGTAACGGGAAACCGCACCGTAGGTCGGCTTGAGGCCGACAACGCCGCAGAAGGACGCCGGCTGACGGATAGAGCCGCCGGTATCCGAGCCGAGCGCCAGCGGAGCCTCGCCTGCTGCAACAACAGCAGCGGAGCCGCCGGACGAGCCGCCCGGTACGCGGTCGAGGTTATGCGGGTTGTGGGTCGGGTGCATAGCCGAATTCTCGCAGGAGGAGCCCATTGCGAACTCGTCCATGTTGGCCTTGCCGGTGATGACCGCATCGGAAGCAATCAGCTTCTCCATAACGGTTGCATTGTACGGCGGCTTGAAGCCCGCCAGCATCTTGGACGCGCAAGTGGTCAGCGTGCCCTTGGTGCAGATATTGTCCTTGATCGCGATCGGGATACCGGCCAGCGCGGAAAGCGTATCGCCGGCGGCGCGCTTCTTGTCAACGGCCTCAGCCTGTGCCAGCGCGGATTCCTCCGCTACGGTAACGTAGCCCTGAACCTTATCCTCTACCGCCTTGGTGCGGGCAAAAACGTCCTTTGCCAGCTCTACTGCGGAGATTTCCTTTTTGCCGAGCAGCTCGGACAGCTCGGACGCAGTTTTTTCGTAAAGTGCCATGATTCTGTCCCCTCCTTACTCGACAACACGCGGAACTGCTACGCCGCCGCACTGGAAGTCCGGTGCATTCGGCTCGATCAGCTCATCCGGCGTGAATTCCTGGATCACTTCGTCCTCGTGGAACGCATTCTTGCGCTCGGTGTTGATAACATCGGTGATATCGCCCAGATCAAGCTCAGCCAGCTTGTCCACCATTGCGACGATACCCTGCATGTCATCGGCCAGACGGTCGAAAATGCCGCCGGTCGAATCCAGACGTGCCAGGGACGCGATGTGCTCAATTTCTTTTCTGGAAATTGCCATATCAATTCTCCTCCATTTATATTTATTCTGAAATCGCTTTGTAATTGAAAATTGAGAATGGATAATGGAGAATTAAGGTATCGCGCCTTGCGCGATTATTTAATATCGGCGCTATGCGCCGTACATTCATTTTCCATTTTCAATTATCCATTTTCAATTATGCCTACTCTGCATTGGTTATCATCGTGCGGAATTCTTCTTCGGTCAAGACCGGGATTCCCAGCTCTGCCGCCTTCTGCAGCTTACTGCCGGCATTCTCGCCTGCGACGACATAGCTGGTCTTTTTCGAGACCGAACCGGCCGCTTTGCCGCCGAGAGACTCGATCAGATCGTTGATCTCCTTGCGGGTATAGAGCGTCAGGCTGCCGGTTGCCACAATGGTCTTTCCGGCGAGCAGGTCGCTCTTTGCGGTCTTTTCACCGATGAAGTTGACGCCGTGTGCGCGCAGCTTTTCAATGAGCGTATGCGACTGCGGCAGCTCCCGCCAGGCGGCGATGCTCTCCGCGGTGGTCTGGCCGATGTCGCGGATCTCGGTCATCTCCTCGACCGGCGCAGTCAGCAGCGCATCAAGCGAGCCGAAGTGGTCGCTCAGGATGCGGCCCGCCTTCTGGCCGACATGCCGAATGCCGAACGCGAACAGCAGCCGCGACAGGTCGCGGGTCTTGCTGGCTTCAATCGAGCGGACAAGATTGTTCGCCCAGACGTCCACCTTTTTACCGAGCGGCAGCAGCTGCTCGACCGTCAGGTCGTACAGGTCAGCCGCCGACTTGACCAGTCCGGCGTCGATCAGCTTCTGCAGGTTGCCCTCGCCGCAGCCGTCGATGTCCATCGCGTCACGCGACGCAAAGTGCATCAGGTTTCGCAAAAGCTGCGCCGGACACGAGGCACTCGTGCAGCGGATAGCCGCCTCGTCCTCATCGTCGTACACCGGCGCACCGCACACCGGACAGAACTTCGGGAACTCATACGGCACGGAATCCAGCGGGCGCCGGTCCTTTTCCACGCCGATGATCTCCGGAATGATTTCTCCGGCTTTTCGGACGGAAACAATGTCGCCCACGCGGGCATCGAGCTGACGGATAAAATCGCGGTTGTGCAGCGTTGCGCGGGACACCGAGGTGCCCGCAAGCCGTACCGGCTCGAGCACGGCATTCGGTGTCAGCACGCCGGTGCGTCCCACCGTGATGACGATATCCTTGAGAAGCGTCTGCTTGACCTCGGGCGGGTACTTGTACGCCGCCGCCCACCGAGGGAATTTCGCGGTCGAGCCGAGCGTTTCACGCTGCGCGAAGGAGTTGACCTTGACAACAGCACCGTCAATGTCGAAATCCAGCTCACCGCGGGTCTCACCCATGTTCTCAATCTCGCGCTGCACGTCCTGCGGGTCGGTGTAGACCGGATAGCGCGGGCTTGTCGGGAAGCCGAGGCGCTTGAGGTAATCGAGCGCCTGCACATGGCTTTCCATCGGCAGCTCATCGCTGTTCTGAATATTGAAACAGAAGATGGACAGCCTGCGCTCGCGCGTGATCCTGCTGTCCTTCTGCCGCAGAGAGCCGGCAGCCGCGTTGCGCGGATTGGCAAGCAGCGGCTTGTCATGCAGCTCCAGCTCGGCGTTGAGTGCGTCGAACACGGACTTTTTCATGTAGACCTCACCGCGCACAATGAGATGCGGCGGTGCGTTCTCCAGCTTTTTCGGGATGTCCTTGATGGTTTTGAGGTTCTTGGTTACGTCCTCGCCCACCTGACCGTCACCGCGTGTCGCACCGCGGACGAACACGCCGTCCACATATTCGAGCGCGACCGAAAGGCCGTCGATCTTGTACTCGACAACGTACTCCGCCTGTCCGACGGCATTCTCCACACGGGAATAGAACTCGCCGAGTTCGTCAAACGAGAAAACATCCTGCAGGCTTTCGAGTGGGTAGGCGTGCGTCACCTTGGCAAACCGGCTGCTCGCCGTGCCGCCGACCCGCTGGGTCGGAGAGTTCGCGTCTGCCATCTCCGGATGCTCGGCCTCGAGCGCGCGAAGCTGACGCTGCAGCATGTCGTACTCATAGTCGGTGATCTCGGGCGCGTCCTCGTTATAGTATTTTTCGTTGTGATACCGCAGCTGCTCCCGCAGAGCGGTAATCTGCTCACGCACGTCCATAATAAAACTCCTTTGGTGTGAGCAAATACTCACACAGATTAAGTATACCAAATAATCCGATATTTTTGAAGTATTATTTTTAGGAAATTGTCGCAAAACTACAGTTTTGCCGACAAGTGGAACGGACCGTAGGCCGTTCCAAAGTCGTCCGAAAGTTCCTATTCAGAAACTTTCTCCCTCCAGAAGTATAAAAAGCGCTGATACATGCTCCCGTTTTTTATGGATTGCAAGCAATCCTATTTAATGCGCGCTATCGCGCGATAAAAGCTTCTTTTCCAGTTATTATACCTATTTTTCGCTGTCATAGTCGCGGATTTCGCCGAGCAGATCAGAGCCGGAGCCGCCGATATAGGCGTACCGTTCGGGCACCGTGCCGACGATAACCGTGTCCGTGACCGGGTACGTCGAGACGATTTCCCTGTCTTCCCCGCCGAACGGCGTGAGAATGCGGAAGCCAGCGTGCACCTCGATGAGAATCCGGTGGCGCGTCTGGTTGATGCCCGCCGAGGTAAACGCGCTGACGAACCGCGCCTCCATCTGAGCAAGCCCCGCAAGACCGACCTTCACCCTCGGCCCCATTCCGGTAAACAAACTGGGCGCAAATACCGTGCCGAGCGGCACCTCGGTCTGCGTTTCCTCCAGATAATCCAGCCGGTCAAACAGACCGTTGACGATACGCGCCTTCACCTTTCCGACTGCGATAATATCCGTACGCAAGGCCGTGATGCGGTTGTCGCTGTCGCGCTCAAGCACCACAAGGTCGGCAAATTCGTCCGGATGGGAGAAAACCTCGTCCTCCATCAGCGTGTTGATCTCCTTGATGGCGCTGTCCTCGCAGACGTTGACGGCGTACTCCATGAAAATGCGCTGAAAGCGTATAGTCAGCAGACCAAGACAGATTGCCAGCAACAGCAGCAATATGGCGAGTGCCGCCCGTTTCATCCGTTTTTTCCTGCGCCGCATGCCATCACCCCATTTAGCGTATGCGGCATACGTTTGCATATATTACCGCGCTATCCCGTAGGGTGCGACGACTCGGCGCACCGTTTGTCAATTCATCTGCAACCGCTACACCGTAGGGGCGGTCATCGGCCGCCCACATTATGGTTAAACGGATGCGTGGGCGACCACTGGTCGCCCCTACGGGATAGCATGTACCAATCGTTAGATGCGGTGCGCCGAGGTCGTCGCACCCTACGGTATAGATTCCATAAAATACCACAACCCACTGAAGAAGAGCAGACCGTATCGTCAATTACTAACTACTAATTCCTAATTACTAATTCTAAATTACTGACTAAAGAAAAAGAAGCACCCGATAAATCAGGTGCTTCTTTGCGCTTGTACGGTATAACCGAGGGATTAGTCCTCTTCGTCCTCGAGCAGAGCACGGATGGACAGAGATACCTTCTTCTTCTCGTCGTTGATGTCGATGATCTTAGCCTCGACAACCTGGCCAACCTCCAGCTCGTCCTCCGGCTTTGCGATGCGGTGATCAGCGATCTGAGAAATGTGGATCAGGCCGTCAACGCCCGGTACGATCTCAGCGAATGCGCCGAACGGCATGAACTTGAGGATCTTAACCTCAGCAACAGAACCGATGTCGTACTTGGACTTGAATACGTTCCACGGATTGTCCTCCTCGCGCTTGTAGCCGAGGGAGATCTTCTTGTTTTCCTTATCCAGACCGATAACGAATACCTTTACCTTGTCGCCAACAGAAACGACCTCGGACGGGTGCTTGATGCGGCCCCAGGACAGCTCGGAGATGTGAACCATGCCGTCTACGCCGCCGATGTCTACGAATGCGCCGTAGGAAGTCAGGGACTTAACGGTGCCGTCGTACTCGTTGCCGATCTCGATGGTGTTCCAGATCTGCTCAGCAGCAGCCTTGCGAGCCTCTCTCTGGATCTCACGGATAGAACCAACAACGCGCTTGCGCTGACGGTTGATCTCGGTGATATAGAAGGACTGCTTGGTCTTAACCAGCTGGCTCATCGGCTGATCCTTCGGTACGCCGGTCTGGGATGCCGGGATGAATACGCGAACGCCGTGTGCAGTTGCAACAACACCGCCGCGGTTCTCCTCAACGATAACACCCTCAACAACGGTGTGCTCCTCGTAAGCCTTCTCAACGGTCTCCCAGCCCTTCAGCTGATCAACGCGCTTCTTGGACAGAGTGATGGTGCCCTCGCCGTCGTTTACGCGAACAACAACAGCCTCGATCTCGTCGCCAACGTGGATGTTGGCAGCTACGTCATAGTTCGGGTCGTCAGACAGCTCACCCAGCGGGATATACGCAGTGTGCTTAACGCCCAGATCTACCTGCACGTCGTTATTGGAAATACCTACAACGGTGCCGGTTACCTTTTCTCCATTATTTAAAGTCTTGAAGGACTCCTCCAGCATTGCTGCAAAGTCCTCACCAGTTTCAATCTTGGTTTCTTCGCTCATCATGTTACTGACCTCCTTAATTATCCATGCCGGTGTGGATGCTCCCGCCGTGATCCCGATGTGCTGGTGCTGCCCGAGCTCCTGCGTAGTAAGCTCTGCCGCGTCTTCGATGTAGCGCACATCCGAGCACAGCGACCGGCTGATCTCATACAGCCGTTTGGTGTTGGAGCTTTTCTTATCTCCGATCACGATCATTTGATCCGATACACCGGCAAGCAGACGAGCCTCCGACTGGCGCTCATCCGTCGCTTTACATATTGTATCAAAAATTTTGAGGTTTGTACACCTTTTTTTTATAAGTCCTACGGAAATATTCCAAATTGACCGGTTAACAGTGGTCTGTGCGACCAGAGAAATGGGTTTATTTTCCATTTCAGGCCGTTCCGAGAAGGCTCTCGCCTGCTCCTCGCCCTCGAGCACGACCGACTCGCCGCACCAGCCCTGAATGCCCACAACCTCCGGATGTCCGGCGCTGCCGAGAATGACGATCAGCCGTCCGTCCGCGCTCTCTTTATCCGCAATTTTGTGTATTTTCCGCACAAAAGGGCAGGTTGCATCAAAGATTTCGCACTTTTTTGCTTGAAGCAGCGTGTATACATTCCGTGGTACACCGTGCGCCCGAATGAGCACGCCGGCACCATCCGGAATGTCCTCAAGCGCATACGCGGTGTACACACCGAGTTTCTCCAGCCGCTCGATTTCGTGCATGTTGTGAATGATTTCACCATAGGCATAAATTTTTCCGTTTTTTTTCGCCTGTTGCTCGGCGAGATCCACGGCACGGCGTACGCCGAAGCAAAATCCGGCGGTTTTGGCTACCGTTACGCTCATACCTGCTCCTTCAGCGCGTAGATGCGGCGCAGGATATCATCCGCGATCAGGCCGTAGTCCTTCTGCTTCGGATCCGGCGTGAACGGCTTGCCGATCACGACCGTGGCTCTGCAGCGGAAACGCTTGCCCTCGGTGATATACATCGGCAGGATCGGCGCCCGGGTCTTGACCGCCAGCATGGCCGCACCTTTCTTGGTTTCGCCCTCGGCGGCGTGGCGTGTGCCCTGCGGGAAGATGATGAGCTTCTGACCGGCACGAACCGAGCCGAGCGCGGTCTTGATGGCGGTGATATCCGCGCCCTCACGGTCGATCGGAAAAGCGCCGAGCGCCGCGATCAGCCACGCGAATATCTTCTTCCGGAACAGCTCCTTTTTCGCCATCAGGCGTATCGGCGTCTTGCCGCCGAGTGCGACCGCCGCAAACGGCGGGTCGGACAGCTGCACATGGTTCGGACAGACAACGCAGCCGCCCTCCGGGATGTTTTCGCGTCCGATCACGCGGTAGCCAAAGAAAATATGGAACGCCAGCGCTACCAGCGGCACAACCAGAGCCTGGAACCAGCGGTGATACTTGAATTTCATGCCTTTTCCTCCGTTTTTTCACGAATAATACGCAGAACGGCCGCTATGCTCTCCTCGAGCGTCAGGCTGCTCGTATCCAGCAGAACCGCATCGTCCGCCTGTTTGAGCGGCGCAACGGCTCTCGTCATGTCCTGCCTGTCGCGCTCGTTGATATCGTGCAGGATGCCATCCATCGTCACCTGCTGACCCTTCTCAATCAGCTCTTTATAGCGGCGCTCCGCGCGGGACTGTGCAGACGCGGTCAGGAAAATCTTGACCGGCGCATCCGGCAGGATGACCGTGCCGATGTCGCGGCCGTCCATCAGGATATTGCCGTTTTTCGCCATATTTCGCTGGGTTTCCAGCAGAAACCGGCGTACTTCCGGCACCGCGGACACCTTGGACGCGTAATACGAAATCTCCGGTGTGCGGATGGCTTCGGAGACATCCTCGCCGTTCAGAAGAACGTGCTGTGCGCCGTCCTGATAGGTCAGCTGAATGGCAATCTTCGGCAGGGTTGCGATAATGCCTGCCGTATCCTCTCCGGCAATGCCCCTGCGGCACACCGCCAGACCGATGGAACGGTACATCGCACCCGTATCCACATATACATAGCCGAGTTTTGCCGCGGCAGCACGCGCCACGGTGGATTTTCCGGCCCCGGACGGGCCGTCAATGGCAACCGAAATGTACTTCATCATGATTCCTCCTCCGTAGCCGACAGACCCGCCAGACGGCCCGTGGACCACGCAATCTGCAGGTTGAAGCCGCCCGTGTAGGCGTCCACATCAAGCACCTCACCTGCGAAATACAGGTGCGGCAGCTTTTGGGACTCCATGGTTTTCGGGCTGACCTCGCGGACGGACACGCCGCCCGTGGTGATAATCGCCTCGGCGATCGGACGCTTGCCGGAAATCTCGACCGGGAACGCCTTGAGTACGCGCAGCAGCGCCGCTCTCTGTGCCTTAGTGATGGAATTGACCTTCTCGCGCGGGTCGATGCCGCTCTTTTCGATCACCACCGGGATTATCTTCTTAGGCAGCAGCTCCCCAAGCGCGTTGATAAAATCGCTGTTCTTGTGCTTGTCAAAATCGCTCAGCAGGCGCTTGTCCAGCGTTTTTTCGTCCAGCGCAGGCTTGAGATCAATCTCTACACGGTACTTTTTGCTGCCGAAATGGCGCATATGCGCACTCGCGGACAGCACCAGCGGACCGGACAGACCGAAGTGCGTGAACAGCATTTCGCCGAAGTCCGAGTAGAGCTTCTTCTCGTTTTCATACACGGTCAGCTGCACGTTGCGCAGGCTGAGACCCATTAGCTTTTGACAGGTGTCACCGTCCTCGACGAGCGGCACGAGCGACGGATTTGCGGGCACAACCGTGTGTCCCGCCTGCCTGGCGAAGCGATAGCCGTCACCGGTCGAGCCGGTCTGCGGATAGGACGCGCCGCCGGTCGCCACGATAATGCGATCCGCCTTGTACGTCTTGTGACCGGCACGAACGCCTGTGAGCACACCGTCCTCGATGAGCAGCTCGTCTGCGGTCGTATGTACGATGGTCACACCCGCCTTTTTCACCCACAGGAACAGCGCGTCAATGATGTCGGCTGCCTTGTCCGACTGCGGGAACACGCGGTTGCCGCGCTCAGTCTTGAGGGCAACGCCATGGTTCTCGAAAAAGTCCATCACGTCCGCCGGACCGAATCCGCCGAGCGCGGAATACAGAAAGCGCGGATTGACCGGCACGTTGCGCAGAACCTCCTGCACATCGCAGTTATTGCACACGTTGCAGCGGCCCTTGCCCGTGATAAACAGTTTGCGGCCAACTTTTTCGTTGGTTTCCAGCAGCGTCACCTGCGCGCCCTGCTCCGCGGCAGTGCCTGCCGCCATCAGACCGGCTGCGCCGCCGCCGATTACGATAATGTTCAATTTATATCGTCCTCCGGTTTTTCATATACGTCGTATTCTTCCCAGATGCGCTCCAGCTTGTTAAATGTCTGCTCAATCTCATCGCGGCGGCTCATGCCGACGGCCACGATCAGTGCGTTGATGACCGACAAGGGCGCCACGAGCGAATCGACAAAGCTCGCCATATCGCTGCGTGCGAGCAGCACATGATCGGCCACACGCGCCAGCGGCGACAGCTGCGAGTCGGTCAGTGCGATAACGCGGGCACCGCGGTCGCGCGCGTACTTCATTGCACTCAGCGTGCGCTTGGAGTAGCGCGGGAAGCTGATGCCGAACAGCACATCACCCGGTCCGACACGGAGCACCTGCTCGAAAATCTCGCTGACGCTGTTCGTATGTACAAGCGTCACATTTTCAAACAAAAGGTTGAAGTAAAAGCCTAAAAAGCTGGCTAAAGCGCTTGAGGAGCGCACACCGAGGATGTAGATCCGCTTGGCGCCCATGAGCGCGTCCACCGCGCCCTGAAAGGCATCGCGGTCGATCTCGTCGAGCGTTACACGGATCATGTCCGTATCCGCGTGCAGCACGGTCTGCAGTACATCGCGGCCGCCCATGCGGTCGCCCGCAACCTCCATGCGCTGCACCGAGGTCAGCTTGTTGCGGATCATCTCCTGCAGGGCACGCTGCAGGTGCGGATAGCCGTCATAGCCAAGCTCGGTCGCAAAGCGCACGACCGTGCTTTCACTCACGCCGACAGTCACACCCAGACGGCTCGCGGTCATGAACGCAGCCTTGTCGTAGTGCTCTAAGATAAAACGCGCGATCTGCTTCTGACCCTTGGAAAAGCCGGGCAGCTCGCTTTGAATTTTTGTGATCAGGTCATTCATTATACTCTCTCCTGCATTGCATTCTCTGCATACATTCCTGCATTTGCACGATACTATTGTAAGTGAACCTGCAAAAAAATGCAAGAGCATATGGGTGCAAATTGCAAAAAGGCAGGGATTTCCTTAGAAGATCAAAGGTTCTCCTGCACGTCGGCAGCGATGTCCTGCAGATACGCAATCTCGTCATTCGTCAGCTCGCGCCACGCGCCGCTCTTGAGGTGCGGATCGAGCGGCATCGTACCCATTGCCACACGTTTGAGGCGGCGAACCTCCAGACCGCACTTCTCGCACATTTTGCGAATCTGGCGGTTGCGGCCCTCGTGGATGGTCAGGCGCAGCTTCGCGCTGATTTCGTCACGGTCAATGGTAACAACCGTTGCCGGACGGATGCTGTAGCCGTCAATCTCCATCGGCTCTGCGAGTTTCGGGATGTTTTCCAGATTGCCGCGTACGCGCACCTCATAGTGCTTTTCCACCTCGTGGCGCGGATGGGTCAGCGCGTTGAGCAGATCGCCGTCGTTGGTCAGCAGCAGCAGACCCTCGGAGTTGTAGTCCAGACGGCCGACCGGCACGACACGCGCACCGCAGCCGCGTACCAGATCGGCAACGGTCTTGCGGCCGTGCTCGTCCTTCATCGTCGTGACATAGCCGCGCGGCTTGTACAGCATTAAGTACACCTTTTCCTCGGCACCACCGATGGGCTTGCCGTCCACGAAAATTTTGTCACGGCGCGGATCGGCCTTGTCACCGACCGAAGCCTTTTTGCCGTTTACCGTTACGCGGCCATCATCGATCCAGCGCTCCGCCTCACGGCGGGAGCACAGGCCTGCCTGAGCCAGTAATTTCTGCAGTCTTTCTTCCATTTATGTTACCTCTTTCGTTTTGTTCTATTGTTTTAATGGAAAATGAATGTGTCGCCTTACAGGCGGAATTTAATTACGCCGCTCTGCGGAGATTCCGACGCGGCGCGGATGGAACTCGCGCAAGGATAGCGCCATTCTCCATTTTCAATTCTCAATTTCTAAATCGTTCCATAATGCGTTCAACGAAGGATTTTTCTTCCGCCGGAAGCAGCGATTCCCCGCCGTAAACCAGCGTATCGCGTGCCAGCACGCAATCCCCGAGCCGATACTCCACCGAACCCGCCTGTGCCGTCTTCACGACCGGTGCATAGCAGATTTTTTCGCCGTAGCGCACGCGCTGCAGCTTCTCTTTCTCGCCGGGCAGCAAATACGCCGTCACGGTATTCTTCGCAATGAGCGGCACAGACGCGGTATCGCCGCCGAACACGCGTGCGTTTGCAATCGTGTCTCCTGCTTTATGCAGCGTGACCTCGCTGTACTGTGCGAAGCCGGCGTCGAGCATCTCCATGTGGTCGTTCCAGTCGTTCGGATCATTGAGCGTCACCGCGATGATGGTGCGCCCGTTGCGCTCGGCCGCCGAGACCAGACACCGCCCTGCCGCCCGCGTAAAGCCGGTTTTCACGCCGATCGCACCGTCGTACATGCTCAGCAGACGGTTGTGATTGCTCAGCGCGTGCCCGCTGACCGTGCAGCTTTTTGTCGAGACGATCTGCCGGAACACCGGGTCCTTGAGGGCCGCCGCGGTGATCTTGGCCAGCTCATGTGCGGTGGTGTAGTGCGTGTCGGACGGCAGGCCGTTCGGATTGTCGAAATGCGTGTCCGTCAGACCGAGTTCCGCCGCTTTGGCGTTCATTTTGCCCACAAAGGCGGTCATGCCGCCGCACTCTCCCGCGATGGCGACCGCCGCATCGTTGCCGGACGCGAGCATGAGTCCGTACAGCGTATCCTGCAGAGAGAGTGTCTCACCCGTTTTCAGGTACATGGATGAGCCTTCCACGGCGGCGTACTCCGGCTTTACGGTATACACGCGGTCAAGGTCACCCTCGCCGAGCGCGACGAGCGCGGTCATGATCTTGGTGGTGGACGCCATCGGCAGGCGGCTGTCCGCGTTCTGCTCGAACAGCGTTTCACCTGTGTCTGCATCGATCACGACGGCCGCCCGTGCGCTCACCGCGCCTGCCCTCGGCAGCACGAGCAAAAGCGCGAGCACGCAAAACAGCTTTTTCACATTGCACCACTCCCCGCATAACAAAACCTACTCAGCATTCACGCGAGTAGGTTTTGCGGGAAAACGCGGTTTTATTCGTCGCCGGACAGGGGTTCCGCCACTTCGGCTGCGTCCTCGGTCTTGCCCTTGAAGCCGCTGACGAAATTGGACACCTTGTTGATCGCACCCGGGATCATCTCGACCAGACGATCCACCGTGTCGGACGCCTGTGCGTTGATGCCGAGGATGTTGGCGCTGCCGTCCCTGCCGATGACAAGGAAGCACACCGGCGAAACCGTCACACCGGCGCCGCTGCCGCCGCCGAACGCGAGCGGAGACCCGCTTGCCGCGTGCTTGGATGCGAACTCGCTGCCGCCTGCGCCGAAGCCGAACGACACCTTGGAGACCGGGATAACGGTCGTGCCGTCCGCCGCTACGATCGGGTTGCCGATAATGGTATTAACATCCACCATTTCCTTGATTTTGGACATGGTTTCGGTCATCAAATCGCTGATAGGATGATGTTCACTCATAATTTTCGCCTTCCTTTATACGTTTTAACTGATTATTTGAAATATTTCCTGTACAGCTTATACATCGGCTTGCCATGCCGCAGCAGCACTCTGACGAGCGATATCGGCCGTATCGAGCAGTTTACGGTAAATGCCCACTCGGTATAGTCAGCGTTGAAGTCCGCGTCCGCGCTGACATGGTAATCCTGCATATCGAAAGTATTCTCCAGGAACGGAACAATGATTCCGCAGAGCGCCGCAGTCTGCCCGAGCAGAATGCCGGTCTGCGCCGCATCGTCTGTTCCGATAACTACGCGCGCCCGCAGTCTGCTGATGCGCAGGCGGTCGGTCAGGTCGCTGAGGAAATCGCGCACCGTGCCTGCGATCTCACCGACATCCAGTCCGTCCTTCGGCAGCGAGAGACCGGACTTGCCGCTCTTTTTCTTCTCACTTTCCTCGGATTTCTTCTGTTCCGCTTTCGTTTCCTCTTTTTTCTTTTTCAGGTGGCGCGGTCTCGGGTACAGCGGAATGCGAACCGGCCCATACCGTGCCTCCACGCTCACCTCGCCGGTCACGCCGACGGCTTCAATGCCTGCCCGAATGTTCAGCAGCACCAGCACAATCACCAATGCCAGCAGTACAATTCCAAGCAGAATGCCTAAAATCCAGAGTAAAACCGTTCCCATAGGCGGTCACTCCGTTTCCGGCGGCACAGGCTCGCCGTTCAAGAAGCGCAGCTGCTCGCCGGGCGGCGTCTCGTGCAGCGTGCCGTCCATGTTCAGTTCCATCTGCTCGTTTTCTTCAAGCGCGGGCAGCGCCGGAAGGTCCTCGATGCTTGCCAGTGAAAAGCTGCGCAGGAACTGCTCGGTCGTGCGGAACAGCATGGGCTTTCCGGGCACGTCCAGCCGCCCGGCCTCCTCGATGAGCCCCTTTTCCGCCAGACTGCTCACCGTGTTCGATGAATCGACACCTCTCAGCTGGTCGATGAACGCGCGCGTTACCGGCTGGCGGTATGCGATGATGGTCAGCACCTCAAGCGCCGCAGGCGACAGCGCAGGCGGTCTGCGCGATTCGGTCACGCGGCGCACATACGGCCCGTACATCGGCCGGGACGCCAGCTGCAGCTTGTCCTCGATACGCAGCAGCATGATGCCGCGGTTTTCGAAGTCGTAGCGGTTCTCAAGTGCAGCCGCCGCGTCCAGCAGCTCTGCCGGAGCGGCCTCGAGCGCCGCGGACAGCCGTTCGATGGTAACCGCATCGCCTGCCGCGAACAGCACAGCCTCCAGTCCGGCCTCGAGCGCCGTCATGCTGCCGTTATTTTGTGTTGTCATTTGTCAGCATCAGCTCCATCTCCTCGCCGTCCCCTTCCAAACGGATTCGGTGGGTCTTGGATAATTCCAGCACAGCCAGAAAGGTAGCCACAATCTCCGAGCGGTTTCTCGCATCGTCGAACAGCCGCATAAACGGCACGCGCATCCGGTACAGAAAGCGCTTGAGGATTGCGGTGACGCGTCCCTCTACCGGTGCAGGCTCCCGCCCGACAATGCCCTGAAACGAGGTCACCGGCGGCGGCAGACGGCGCTTGGTGCGGCGCAGCATTTTGTTTGCCGCGCGGATGAGATCGTTTACCGTGTGGTGATACTCCACCGGCGCATCATCCTGCCGTTCGGGCGGTTTGACGTAGATATCACGACCGGTTTCGTTCTTTTCCGCAAAAAACGCAGTCGCGCTCTTGAGTCTCTGGTACTCGAGCAGCATCTCGACCAGACCCGCTCGCGGGTCCTCCCCGGCCTCGTCCTCCTCATGCTTCGGCAGCAGCATCCTGGACTTGATGTACACCAGCTGCGCCGCCATTGCGATGAAGTCACCGGCAACGTCCAGATCCATGTGCTCGGCCTCGTGCAGAACCGCCATGTACTGCTCAAGGATTTCTGCGATGGGGATATCGTAAATGCTCACCTTGTTTTTGGAAATCAGGTGCAGCAGCAGGTCAAGCGGCCCGTCAAAGTTGTCTAAATGAAAATCCATAGCTTACAGAAATAGGCTGACGAAGTTTACCGCCAGCATGAGAACGCCGTTGCCGACCCAGTCCATAATGCCGTCCAACCAGCCGAACCAGAGCGCCGCGATAAACACGAAAAAGATGATATTCTGGTACTTCTGCAGCTTGAGTGACCACGAAAACGGCATAAATGCGTCAACGACGCGCGAGCCGTCCAGCGGGTGCACCGGAACGAGATTGAACACACCCAGACCGACCGACATGCTCGCAACGATGAGCAGGAACTGCGACAGCGACCACAGGAACGTATTCGTCATGTTTATGCGCACCACAAAATACAGGCAGTACGCGATAAAGGCGGTGATAAAGTTGGATACCGGACCGGCAAGCGCAGTCAGCGCCATGCCCCAGCGTCTGTTCCTGAAATTGGCGATATTGACCGGCACCGGACGCGCCCAGCCGAAGCCGAACAGCAGCAGGCATAGGAAACCGATCGGGTCGATATGCGCCATCGGCGACAGTGTTACGCGGCCGGAATCACGCGCGGTACGGTCACCGAGCAGATAGGCAGCACCGCCGTGCGCAGTCTCGTGGATGGACAGGCACAGCACGATCGCGGGCAGCGAAAGCGCCAGTGTAATAAATGCGGAGCGGATATCGCCGCTCATCAAAGCTCTCCAAAGCAAGCTGTTTCCTCCATTATTGCAGTGATTCTGATTCTATATTACCCTATAATGGATTATTATAACACGGATAGAGGTTGTTGTCACCCGAATATTTGTTCTGTACAACATTCGGCGGGATTTTGTCGTTTCATTGCAGGGCGGGATACTCCGAAGCGCCCCGCCCTGCATGATAACTTACCGAATGGATCATATCTTTGCTGCATAATTATCTACTCGGTAAGTTTTAGCAGCACATTAACGGATTATCTGCTATAATTAACTTGTACATTTATGCACTTGGAGGATGCGACATGAAACGACAGGACAGCAAACCGCGTTTATTCTCGTTTACGCTGCGGGATTTCCTTATTTTCGCGGCGATATTTATCTGTGCACTGGTTCTCTGCACCTTGCTGCGCCGCTCGGACATCAGTGACGGCTTCGCCTCTCCGGTATTTGTTCTCGCGGTGCTGCTCACCTCGCGCTTCACGAACGGATACCTGTTCGGCACGCTTGCCGCATTCCTGAGCGTTATCGGCATCAACTACATCTTTACCTTTCCCTACTGGGAATTCAACTTCACAATGACCGGCTATCCGCTGACGTTTTTCGTTATGCTGTGCGTATCGCTCGTCACCTGCACGATGACCACCAAGATCAAGCAGCAGGAGCAGTTCCGCATGGAGAGTGAGCGCGAGAAAATGCGTGCCAACCTGCTCCGCTCGGTCTCGCACGACATCCGCACGCCGCTGACCTCCATCATCGGTTCAACCTCGGCCATTCTGGAAACGCCCGACCTGTCTCTCGAACAGCAGCATCAGCTGCTCGAGGATGTGCGCGATGACGCGCAATGGCTGGTCCGCGTGGTGGAAAACCTGCTGTCCATCACCCGCATGGGCGAGGACACCCGGATCACCAAGCAGCCTGAGGCCGCCGAGGAGGTGCTCGGCGAGGTCGCCCGCAAATTCCGCAAGCACTATCCCGACGTCAAGATATCGGTGGCTGTGCCGGATGAGCTGCTCATCGTGCCGATGGATGCGATCCTCATTGAGCAGGTCATGACCAATCTGCTTGAAAACGCCGTTCGGCACGGCAAAAACACCACCCATATTGCGCTCTCTGTGCATCAGGATGACGAAAACGCCGTCTTTGCCGTGCAGGACAACGGCGGCGGCATCCCGCCCAAGCTGCTGCCCGTGCTGTTCAGCGGAACGCTGCGCCACAGCGACACGCCCACCGGAGACGGCAAGCGCAATATGGGGCTGGGACTTTCTGTATGCAACGCCATTGTCCGCGCACACGGCGGCACAATGCACGCACAAAATAGGGACGGCGGTGCGGAATTCATCTTCTGCCTGCCGATGATAGAAAAGGAGCCGGAACTGCAATGAACATTCGAGAAAAAATACTCATCGTGGAGGATGAAAAGAGCATTGCGCACTTTATCTCCACTATTTTGAACTCCAACGACTACGAAACGCTGCTGGCCCGCTCGGGCAGCGAGGCGAAGACCATGATCTCCTCGCACTGTCCGGATCTGGTCATCCTCGATCTCGGTCTGCCGGACATGGACGGCATTGACGTCCTGCGCGAGCTGCGCTCGTGGTCGAGCCTGCCGGTGGTGGTGGTTTCCGCCCGCTCGCACGAGCACGACAAGGTGCAGGCGCTCGATCTCGGCGCGGACGACTACCTGACCAAGCCGTTCGGCACCGCCGAGCTGCTCGCACGCGTGCGCACCGCCATCCGCCACACGAGAACCACCTCGGCGAACAGCGAAATCGCCCGCGAGGGCACCTACACGGTCGGTGAAATGACCATCGACTATAACAAGCATCAGGTGCTCGTCCGCGGCGAGAATGTCCACCTCACGCTCAGCGAGTTCCGTATCGTTGCGCTGCTCGGCAAGTTTGCCGGCAAGGTGCTTACCTACGATTACATCATCAAGGAGCTTTGGGGACCGCGCGCCGGCGGTGACAACCAGATCCTGCGCGTCAATATGGCAAATATCCGCCGCAAGATCGAGAAAAATCCTGCCGAACCGGAGTATCTGTTTACCGAGGTCGGCGTGGGATATCGTATGGCAGAGAATACGGATAATTGAGAATGGAGAATGGAGAATGGAAAATGGAGAATGTCGCTATCCTTGCACGAGTTCCGTCCGCGCTGCGACGTGGTACCGCGCTACGCGCGATGATTAAATAACGGCGCTATGCGCCGAACCATAATTCTCAATCCTACATTATCAATTCTCCATTCCTAAACAAGAAATCCCGAACCGTTTGGTTCGGGATTTCTTTGTTTAGGTAAACTCCGTCGGTGAATAGCTGCCGTCCGCGATCTGCTGCGCGACTTCGTCGCTCAGTGCGTTATACACAACGCCCGGCTCCAGCGTGATGCCGTGAATTGCGGCAAGCTGAGAGACCGTTACAAACGCGTAGGTCTTATCCGTGCGGCTCTGCAGCTCGTCGATCGCTGCCAGCACACCCTGAACCGAAGTCTCATACAGGTCGTGCATCAGGACAACATCGCCGTCCTGCGCCTGCTCCACGATGGCCTTCTTCACATGATCGGCATCGCGGTACTTCCAGTCCTCGGTGTCCACGCTCCAGTTGATGATCGGATAGCCAAGCTCTGCGGCTACCGCCTTGACATCCGAGTTGACGCCGCCGCCTACCGGACGCAGCACCTGCGGTGCCTGCCCCGCAATATCCTTGACCGCATTGGTCGCATCGTCAATCTGTGTGCGGATATCATCCACGCCCAGACCGGTCAGGTGGCACATCGGATGATTCATGGTGTGGTTGCCCAGCTCATGGCCTTCGTTTACCATGCGCGGCAGCACATCCGATACCTCGGAGACACGCTCGCCGACCATCAAAAACGTAGCAACCGCGCCGCGCTGCTTGAGGCCGTCCAGCAGATAGTTGGTCAGGCCGTTCGGATAGCCGTCCTTTTTGCCGGTCGGACCGTCGTCAAACGTCAGCGCGATATAAACATCAGCCTCCGGAATATCGCCGTCCACGGCATCGCCCAGCTTATCCTTCATGTTCTTGAGGTATGCCTTCTGGCTGTCAAAGCCGTCAAGCGTTACGCCGGTGAACGAGAATACGCCGTCACCGAGATCGGTATACGTCTTGCCAAGGATCGCCGCAAGCACCTGCGGAGAAACGTAAAAACGGTTCTTGTCCTGATCCGTGTAGGTGGAGAAGCCATTGCCGGAGGCACGCTTGCCGTCCACCTTGGTCTTGCCGTCGTCCGCATCCACGGTCGCGGTGGATTCACCGCAGGTGACATTCCATGCGCCCTTGCCATCGTCCTCCGCCTTGCCGCCGAGCGCGGTCATCGCGGCCTTGAGCGGGATATACGCCGTGCCGTCCTGATCGAGCACGCCTGCACCCAGCTTTTTGCCTTCTTCCACCATGTGCTTGGTGCTGCCTTCATAGAGCAGCTGATCCGAGCCGACTCGCATAACGATGCTGCCGCTCATTACCTGTCCCTCGGCCGGGCCGAGCACCTTGAGCGCCTTATCTGTAATTTCACCGATCTTCTTGTCGGTCAGCGCTTTTTTTGCCTGACTGATGATGATCAGATCGCCGTTTTCAGCGGCAACCTCGCCGGTCTGCCACGAAAGCGCCTGACAGATATCCTTGACCGGCGCATAAACCACGCCGTTCTTCTCCAACGGTGCGGAGGCGAAGGTTTCGGTCGCGTCACCGACCTGCAGGTTTGTATCACTGAGCTTAATTGTCAGCACGGTCTTTTTGAGCGTGATCGTGCCGGATTTAGCGTTCTCGTCCCAGTTCAGCTCCAATCCGAGGTTATCGCACAGTGAGCTGATGGACGCCATGCCGTTGCCCTGACTGTCACGGTAGGGCGCAGCGTCAACCTGTATCGCCTTGCCGTTCTTATATGCATTCGTGTTGCCCACCTGATACACCAGCACGTTGTTGCTGCTGACTACGTTTCCGACAATCGAACGGATCGCCCGCACACCGAAGAAAATGACCGCAATGATCAGAATGATCAGGGCAAACAGTACACCGTAGTGACTGTTGCGCCGTCTGCGTCTGCGCCTTCTTCTCTGCGGGCTGCGCGGCGCCTGCCGCGCCGATTCATATGCCATTTTTGTCATCCTTCCTATCCTTTTTATAATATATGCTGCTAAGATATAAGTATACCACCTTTCGACATAAAGCGAGGTTACAGTTCTGTTACTTTTTACAGCTTCCGCCCGCACTTTTTCTGTCCTTTTCTGACGACAGACTTACGGCAACACCGCACAATTGAAGCTGCGGCTCCTTGCGCGAGTTCCGTCCGCGCTGCCGCGGCTCCTTGCGCAGGTTCCGGTCGCGCTGCCGCGGCGCTTTGCGGAAATTTTGTGTCCTGACTTTGTTGCGATTTCGCGGTATTGCCTTACAAATCCTCGCCTGCACTCCAGTTGACAAGATGAGGCGACTTTTTCGGCTGCACAGATGCCGGGTCGGGCACCTTTACACCGAAGAAATCATACCACTGACCGCACTGCTCGCACTGCCAAGCCGTTGCTTCGGTTTCGTCCATGATGAAAATCTCGTTTCCGCATTCACAATTCAGAATCGTCATTATACTTCCTGCTTTCCTGCTGTTGTATTTCTGCTATCAGTATATCATAAGCCGCGCATAAAGTCGAATGCCGGCGCAAAGAAAAAGGGAGTGTTTCCACTCCCTTTCTGTGCGGTTACGGCAGCCTGAGCAGTCCCGCCTCGCGCAGACTGTTGAGCAGCTCGTTGAACCGTGCAACGATGTCGTCCGCACCGGTTGCGTCTGCTACCGATGCCGCTGCTTCCGGACTTGCACCGGTGGGACCGGTCGGGCCAGTCGGGCCAACTGCGCCCGCTTCACCTGCGGGACCGGTCGGGCCGGTTGGGCCAACTGCGCCTGCTTCACCTGCGGGGCCTGTCGGACCGGTGGCGCCGACTGCGCCTGCTTCACCTGCGGGGCCGGTCGGACCGGTCGGGCCGACTGCGCCTGCTTCACCGGCGGGGCCGGTCGGGCCTGTCGGGCCAACTGCGCCTGCTTCACCCGCGGGACCGGTCGGGCCGGTCGGGCCAACTGCGCCTGCTTCACCTACGGGGCCGGTTGGGCCAACTGCGCCCGCTTCTCCGGCGGGGCCGGTCGGGCCGATCGGGCCAACTGCGCCTGCTTCACCTGCGGGACCGGTCGGGCCGGTCGGGCCGACTGCGCCCGCTTCTCCGGCCGGGCCGGTCGGACCGGTTGGGCCAACTGCGCCCGCTTCTCCTGCGGGGCCGGTCGGGCCGGTTGGGCCAACTGCGCCTGCTTCACCCGCGGGGCCGGTCGGGCCGGTGGCGCCGACTGCGCCTGCTTCACCTGCGGGGCCGGTTGGGCCGGTAGCACCGGTCGGACCGGTCGGTCCCGGGAAGCCCGGCGGTCCCGGAGGACCCGGAATGCCTCTCGGCCCCATTGGCCCCATCGGTCCCCTTTCTCCTCGCGGTCCGCGCGGACCCGGAGGTCCGGGAGGTCCCATCGGGCCCGGTCGGTCGTTGCCCATCACCGCATCGCACACGCGCTCCTGCCAGCGTTCGCTCGGACGTTCCCAGTTGCCGCAGCAGTCCTGTCGATCGTTCATGTCGTTCTTCCCTTCCTTCCGATTTGCCGGAAAACTCCGGCAGTTCAGTCTATGCCGAAGGCGGCTTTGCGGTGAGACCCTGCGCGGCAAAATACCGTCGGTTGTGCGCCACTGCCGCCGACTGCGGGCGCACGAGTGCTGCCCGTTCATTCCAGGCACAGGCTTGCTTGGGGTCTCCCAATTTGTCCCAGCAGGCGCACAAGCCGAGTGCCGGCGCATAAGCACAGGCGTTCACATCAATAAAGCCGTGCGGTGCTATGCTTGCGGCTCGAATGGCGGTTTCGTACCAGAACACCGCCTGTCTTGCGCGGTTATCCGCATATTCGAGGGCTGCAAGCGCACAGCACACGGCACTGCGCGGCACCTCCAGTGCAAATGAGCGGGTCAGTGCCCGCTTTGCCTGCTCGCGCTCACCGAGGGCGGTCAGCGCCTGCGACAGACCAAGGCACGCATCTATTTTGTTCTCCGTCCAGCCGTCCGGCATCGCAAGGAAGGCTTCAAACGCTTCGACCGCCTGTGCGTACCGTTTATGCGCCAGCAGCTCGCGCGCGTAATAATAGCTGCCGCGCGCATCCAGCTTTTCCCCCTTGGCAAGCAGGTTTTCGTAGATTTTCAGGTTGCGGTCGGAGTACGCGCACGGCGGCTTGCGGTGTGTCACCGCCGCGTCTCCGTACCGGATATTCCCGCGCGGCGCGATGCACTCGTGCACCGCACCCTGCCATCGGAAGTGCGCGGACGTTTTGAGCAGCCGCTCACGGTAACAGAAAAAAGTCGGTCTGCCCTGCTCATCAAAACCGGTGTGGTACGGCAGCATGACGACATCGGCCGTGCCGTCCAGCTCCGCTTTGAGCGCAAGCAATTTCTGACGGTCGGACGGCAGAAGCACATCGTCCGCATCTAGCCACAGCGTATAGTCCATGCGCGCCTGCGCAAACGAAAAATTGCGTGCGGCAGAAAAATCATCGCACCACGGAAACACCTGCACAGTGCCGTATTTTTGGGCAATTTTCCGCGTTTTGTCGGTCGAGCCGGTGTCCGTGATGCATATTTCATCCGCAATGCCGCGCACGCTGCCCAGACACCGCGCGAGCACCTTCTCCTCATTGCGTACGATCATGCAAAGGCTGACGGTCGCCATGGCATCCCCTCCCATCCAGTCTATGCAAAGCGAATGAAGGTTGCCAATCTGCACGGATTTTGGTACAATAAGAAGAATAAATCACGGAAACGGAGAGATTTTTCGATGGAGACCGAAGTAAAGCTGACCAAACTTGCAGGCTGCGCCGGCTGCGGCGCAAAAGTCGGTGCCGGAACGCTCGTACACCTGCTTGAAGGCTTTCGCACGCATACCGACCCGCGTCTGATCGTCGGCTATGACAAGAGCGATGACGCAAGCGTGTATGTGCTCGACGAGAACACCGCGCTCGTGCAGACGACCGACTTCTTCCCGCCCATCGTGGACGATCCGTTCCTGTACGGACAGATCGCGGCTGCCAACGCGCTCAGCGACGTGTACGCCATGGGCGGTGAGCCCAAGCTCGCGCTCAACATCATGTGTCTGGCGCAGAGCATGGACGATCATGCGGTGCAGGAAATCCTGCGCGGCGGCTACGACAAAGCCTACGAGGCCGGCGCGATCATCACGGGCGGTCACACCATTCAGGGTGCCGAGCCGATCTACGGACTGGCGGTTTCAGGCTTCGTGCATCCGAAAAAGGTGCTCACCAACAGCGGCGCAAAGCCGGGGGACGTGCTGATTCTGACCAAGCCGCTCGGCGTTGGCGTGCTGACCACAGCAGCAAAAGCGGATCTGGTCGAAAAGTCCGTGCTTGACCGCATCTACCGCCAGATGGCTGCGCTCAACAAGGCCGCGCGTGATGTTATGGTGAAATATCCGGTGCACAGCTGCACGGATGTCACCGGTTTTTCGTTGCTCGGCCACAGCTTTGAGATGGCACAGGGCAGCGGCGTTTCCGTGCACCTTCGTGCAGACGACGTACCCTATCATGCAGAAGCGTACCCGCTGGCTGAGATGGGACTGATTCCGGCAGGCGCGTACCGCAACCGGCAGTATGCGGAGGCCGGCGTATGTGTCAAGGGTAAGGTTTCGCGAACCCTGCAGGATTTGTTTTACGACCCGCAGACCAGCGGCGGCCTGCTGTTTGCCCTGCCGGAGCAGGACGCGCAAGGCTGTCTAGATGAGCTGCAGCAGAGCGTGCCGGAGGCGAAGATCGTCGGGTATATTACCGAAAAACAGGAGTTTTCGATTTATTTGGAGTAAATATAAAATTGAGGATGGAGAATTGAGAATGGAAAATTAACACGGTAGTTGACCGTTTTCTTTTGAAATTGAACCCAATCAAAAAACACCCCGAACCACAGGTTCGGGGTGTTTCAGTCTGTCGATAAAGTCAATCTATCGTTTTTGCTTTTCGTGCGGCAGCACGCATAAAATAGAATTTGCACAGCAAATTCATAATTCC
>OLOF01000310.1_pt1 | contig 27476 bp, 30 predicted proteins | sample 1643121 | NCBI WGS metagenome assembly OLOF01 (sample SAMEA3136677, study PRJEB25190) | human gut metagenome | biome: human gut; feature: human-associated habitat; material: faeces | place: Austria | collected 2013
AAATTAAAATAGTTTAAAGAAGATTAATAAAAATTAAAAAAGTTTAGAAAATAATATCATTTCTGGGGAACGCTAAGAAAAAAACTGGGGAACTTTTTTAAAAAACAGTTATCGAAAAAAATAAAATGGTGGAACACTTTATTTTCAAAGGTTTCACCGTTCCCCCAAAAAATAAAAAAACTGGGGAACGCAAAATTTGATTACAATAAGTCTATTAAATTTTATGTATTGGAGATGATAAAAAATGGTGAATTTTATAATTGGATTATTCTTAGGGGCTAATATTAGCCTCTTTTTATATGCCTGTATTTTAGCAGGAAAAAAAGAAGATAAAAATTATATAGAAACGGAGAAATAAATTGAATGAAGAAAATAATATTAGTTATTACTCAATTTTACCTGCAACAGTTCGCTATAATGAACATTTAAAACCTAATGAAAAATTATTATATAGTGAAATAACAGCACTTGCAAACAAAAATGGATATTGTTATGCAAAGAATAAATATTTTGCTAATATATACAAAGTAAATAATGAAACTGTTAGTAGATGGCTTTCACATTTGCAAAAATTAGGATTTATCCAAATAGAAATTAAAAGAAATGAAAAGAAAGAAATCATTGCAAGAAATATCTATATTGTAGATACCCCCTATTGTCAAAAAAATCAATACCCCTATTGCTTAAAAAGTCAAGAGGGTATTGACGAAAAAGTCAAAGATAATAATATAAATAATAATATAGATGATTTATTTTATTTAATTATAAATAATAGCTTTAAAATTCCAACTAATTTTTATTCAATAATAAATCGTCTGGAATTAAATTATACAGAAGATATTTTACAAATTATGCAACCTGATAAAATTCAAATGTTAAAAGAAATTATATATGTTTTGTATGAGTTATATAATAGCCAATTTAATTCTTTACTTTCACAAGTAAGTAGAGAAACTTTATTAAATTTATATTTATTAGCACAAGAACATATGCCAGAAGATCTACTCAACTATTATAAACGAGCTATTATCAATAAATATACTAATAATAGTACCTAAAAAGGAGTAACTTTATGATTGATAGTTATATGAACAATTTTCAAAACATTGTATCTTCCATCTTTTTTGTAAGTTTTAAAGTAATAGTAATACTACTCACGATATTACTTATATTATCTTTAATAATACTTGCAATAGGATGTTTGATAAAATCACAAAAAATAAAGTCAAAATTCTTAATCGTTGTACCAAGTTTATTATTAGGAAATATGCTATTTTTAGCAATTCCATATTTTATTGTGTACTTTAAGAATATGACTTAAATTAATAGTGTTTCCTTTACAAAATGCCCTAAAAATCGTAAAGGAGATGATGAACAATGAATTTAACCCAAAAGAAAAAGAAGATAATTACAAAATTATCTACAATAGGAACTACAATTACATTACTTGCAATTAAAAGCAATGTTTGTTTTGCTGAAGGTGGAATTGGAACAGCTGAAGTTCAAACAGCCACAGATAATATCAAGCGTGTAATAACAAGTATTGCTATGCCATTACGGAGGAATTTTAATTTTTGCAAGTATCGTAGTAGCAGCCTTAAAAATGATAGCAAATGCTAATAACCCACAAAAAAGGTCTGAAAGTATTGGTTCTCTTGCCTGGATATGTGGTGGAGGTGTTGTACTTGGTGCTAGTTTAATTATTGCAGGAATTATAATTAATATAGCAACTAATAGTAGTGGAAATCTATTAGGAAGTTAGGTGATATTATGAGAGTATTTAAAGTTCCTTTTGACATCAAGCGTGAGGAAAAAATTTTTGGTGGTTATTTAAGTTTAAGGCAAGTTATTTATTTAATGCTTGCAACTTCAAGCCTATCATTACTTGCAACCCCATTGCCAGTTGTCTTAAAGATACTATTTATTTTTATCATATCAATATTCTTTTTATTATGTACCTTTTTAAAAATTGGAGAGCAAAATTTTGACAAGGTCTTTTTTTATGCTTTGAAATATATATTTCGCAAAAAAGATTTTGTTTACAGGAGGTGTGGTAAATGTTAATAATGATTATATTTTTAATACTTAGTGTTGTTTTTGTTATTGGAACAGTAATTTACTTAAATCAAAAGAAGAAAAAAGTAAATAATACATTTAAGCAAACATCTTCTATTGATACAAGAAAAGATATTAAAAGCAATAAAAAGGAAAAAAAGCAATTAGCAGATATTTTACAATTTAAAATAAAAGATAATATTATATGCCTTGGTAGTAGATATTCAAATGTTATAAGGTTAGGTAATATTGATTATAATATGCTTTCTAATAGTGAACAAGATTCAATAGAAAATATATTAATACAAACAGCTTTAGCAATAGATTATCCTGTGCAATTCTTTTCAACTACCGAATATATAGACACAAGTAAGGTAGTAGCATTAATTAAACAAAATACAATTAAAAATTATAAAATTCAAGAATATAAAAATTACTTAATAAATTACTTGGAAAATTTAATGGATAACAGGTCCATTTCTGTTGTAAAAAATTATGCCATAATTTCTTATGATGGACTATATGAAGATGCCATAGAAGAATTAAATAGAAAATCAATGTCTTTTAAAGGTAGCCTTTTACGAGCTAAGATTGTTTGTGAAATTTTAGATGAAGATGATTTATATAATTTGATATATAGAGAGCTTAACAAAAATTCAGCTCTTAGTATTAGTCCTTTAAAGGAAGGGGTGAAGAATTTATATGTTGGGAAAAAACAAAAAAGAAAAGAAAAATGAAATTGATATCTTTAATAATATTCCTGTGATGGCTGACTTGTTATTACCTGATGAATTGCAAGAAAGAAAAGATTATATAAGTTTAGGATATAATAAATATTCAAGAACATTTGCAATGACTATTTATCCTGAACAAACTTGGGTTAGTTGGCTAGATGATTTATTTAATATTGGAAATATAAATATTTCTGTAAAAATCGAACCATCTTCAAATGGTACAGTTATAAATCAACTGACAAAAAAATTAGTACAAAGTCAGTCTGAATATGCCACATACTCAAAGCAAGGTAATATTTTGCATCTTCCAGAGTTAGAAAAGCAAATTTGTGATTTAGAAGATTTAAGAATGCTTATACAAACAAATCAAGATAAATTATTTTTTGCTACAATATTTATAACATTAAATGCAGAAAGTTTGCAGGAATTAAATGAAAAAACAAAAATACTAGAAAGTGAATTAAACAAAAAAACAGCTATGATAAGAACATTAACATTTAGGCAATTAGAAGGTCTTAAAACAATGTTACCTATTCGGAGAAATACCAATAGCAAATTATGAAAGAAATATGGTAGCAGGTCGGAATAGCAACACTTATTCCTATTTCTAACCCAAATTTAAGTCATGATAAAGGAATATTTATTGGAAGAAATTTATATACAAATGCTCCAGTATATGTAGATACCTTTATTGGACCACCTACATTACCTAATCCTCATGTATTTATTTGTGGTACAAGTGGTGGTGGTAAAAGTGTAGCATTAAAAACATTAACAGCAAGAAACATTGCGACTACTGGTTGTGGTGCTTTTTTTATAGATGTAGAACGGTGAATATACCAATCTTACAAAAATGTTAGGTGGTAAAGTTATAAAAATTGAACAAGGTAAGTCAGCTGGAATAAACCCTTTTGAGCTTGAACCTGATACAAAAGGAAATAAGCAATTTTTAAATATACTTGATAAAGTTGCAGAAATAAGAGCTTTACTTGCAACAATATGTAGAAATTATCAAGGAAGAACATTAAATGGAACAGAAATCACAGAAATAGAAATCATTGTTAATCAATTATATGCAGAAAAACGGTATTACAAGTGATGTTAATTCACTTTTTGAGAAAAAAGGTGGAAAACTAGATAATGGAAAATATGCAGTTGGAAGAATACCAAAGAAAATGCCTACTCTTTCAGACTTTCAAAAAAAATTGAAAGAAAGAAATAATTGTGAGGAACTTTCACAATTATTAGTTCCATTTTTAAAAGGTAACTCTTTAGGTATTTTTGACTGTGAAAGTAAAATTACAGCTAATGAAGATATTATTTCGTTTGATATGAGTGAAATTAAGGATGAGTTTACTAAACTATATTCAAGTTTTGTAATTCTTACTTGGGTATGGCAAAAATTTGTATTAAAGAATAAAGAAAAAAGGAAAATTATTGTATGTGATGAAGCATGGCTATTTCTAAAATATCAAGAATCGGCAGAATTTTTAGTAAATGTAGCTCGTAGAGGTAGAAAATATAATGTACCTTTATTTATTGGAAGTCAATTTATAGATGAATTTATAAATTCAGAGGAACGGAAAAACTATTATAAATATATGTTCAACAAGGTATTTATTTAAGCAGTCTCCTGGTTCAGTAGATTCGGTTACGGACTTTTTTAATTTATCTGACCGGAACTAAAAATTTTCTTACAACAGCTAGTCCTGGAGAATGTGTTATAAGTTTAAATAATAGTGTTTCAGCTATAAAATTTGTAATTACAGATTATGAAAAGAAATTTGTATTTACTTAAATTATCTGTGAAAGGAGGCAATAATTTGAAAAAAGTAGTTAAAAGTTTAGTAATTATATTTACTATGCTTTTTTTATTATCCCCTATTTGTTTTGCAAATGATACAGATTTTAAAGAACAAATTAAGAAAGAAGATGGTTCGCTTTTTGAAAAAATAATTGCAGAATGTATTGGGGGTATTGCTCAAACAGTTTTTGATTTTACAACATCTGAAGAAATGGGTGTAGGTTTTAAAGATTATGATGAGCTTATTTTTAATAATAAGCAAAATAGTGATAGCTTGTCCCCATTTACTTCTGAATTGTGGAATAAAACAATGAATTGGTACAAAGTATTTGCGATTATTTCTGGTAGTTTGATTTTAATTGCTGTTTTTATATTATCCTATAAAATTATGGTCGCTGGTATGAATACATCAAGAAAAAATGAAGCAAAGGAAAGTCTTACAAGGTTATGTTTTGGTGGAATAGCCATAGCATTTGCCCCACTTTTTATAAAATTTTTACTATTTATAAATAATAGCTTAGTACATCTTCTTGTAACTGCTTCTAATAGTGGTACTCTTGATGCAAGTCTCGGTGATAGTATGTTAACATCTATAAGAACAGGAAATGCTATAACAACAGCTTTAGTAATTGCAATGTTCATATATCTTTTTGTAAAACTAAATATAAAATTTATAGTTAGACAATTTACAATTATAATATTTACTATATTTACACCTGTTGCTTGTGGTTTATGGATAATTAATAAAAATGTAACAGCGGCAGCAATTTGGGCAGGACAAATTATAATGAATATCTTTATGCAATTTATATATTGTTTTTTATTCCTTATATATTTAGCATTTCTACCTTCTCGGAGGTGGTTGGGCTGTAAGTCTTATATGGGCTATGATGATTCTACCTTTGGCAGATGCTTTGCAAAACTGTTTACAAGACTTAACAAGTCGTATTGCTGGTGTTGATAATGAACAAATAACAGGTCGTGTACTTGGTATGGGTGCTATGATGGGATTTGGTTTGGGAGCAATTAAAGAGCAATTTAATTCTCCATCTTCTAATATAAAGACAGGAAATTCAAACGATGGTAATACTGGAGGAGGTTTTAAAGGATTTATATCAAGGGCTAAGGCAGTTGTTAATCCTGGTATGAATTTATCTGCTGAAAAAGATTACAATGGAAATGTCAATCCTATTAGAGATGTTATACAAAATGAAAAATCTAGCAAAAGTATTAATAATATAGCTATTCCTACTTCTAATGGAAAAAATACAGAAAATATATCAAATGGAAGTACAAACAGTCCGAAATCTGTTGTAGGAAAAGTTGCAAAAACAGGATTTAATGCAACAAAAGTATATCTTGGAATGGGTGCAAGAATGACAGAAGGTGATTTTAGCAAATCTAATTATAAAAGTAATAATAATATGCGAAAAAATAGTTTTCAAAATACAGAATATATAGAAAAAGTGTCTAATAATAATGAAATTCAGAAATTAGGTGATGAAAATGGACCTAAAGAATAAAGTAAAAAACAAAGCCAAAAATAAAATGAAAAAGATTGCTTTTAAAGTAATAAAACCATTTCTTCCATTTATCATTATAATTGTTGGATTATTTTTTGCTATATGTACCATAATAGATGCAGTTTTTGTTCAAGAGGTACAAAGTGATAGTTCTTCATTACCTAAAGCTGAACAAGAATTAAGAACTAAATGTATTGAAAAAGCTGAATACTTAAATACCTGTCATAATTACAAAGATGGAGAATTAACAAACTATTTACTTGATATTGATAGTAGAGAAACTGACAAAGAAGTTCAGTGGTCTCACTTATATTCTATTATGGCTTTTCACAATATGACTAATAATACAAAAATAGATGAAAACTTATTAAATAAAGTAGCAAAAGAATTTGAAAGTACCTTTAAATATGAAAAGATAACTGTAAAAGTGGAAACTACAACAAAAGATAAAGACGGAAAAGAAAGTATATCTACAAAAGAGGAAACAGCTTATATCTTAATTGAAAGCGACACAATAATAGGGCATTATAAATATAATTATGAAGAAAAAACAATAGAAAATGGAAATATTAAAAGAACAGGAAAAGTATTTAAAAATGAAGAACTAATCGGAGAAAAATATGAAAGATTAAAAAATTATTTAAAGAACAATTTGCATATAAGTGAGAGCAACCTTGATACAGATATTCAAATAGTAATACAAGCAGCAAATGGCTATTATGAAGGTGAAGAAAATACAGCTTGGTTACAGGAAAATTCATCATCTGGCACAATTATTACAGATGGAAAGGGCTTAATTCCTACTCGGAATGTTTACTTGGCCAATACCAGGTTATACAAATATAACTTCACATTTTGGAATGAGAACTCATCCAATAACAGGAGCATACAAATTGCATAGTGGAACTGATGTTGGCGCACCTGTTGGAGCAAATTTTGTTGCAATGGCAGATGGAACAGTTATAAAGGCATCATATAATAATGCTTATGGAAATATGGTTATGATAGACCATCGGAGATGGTATTGTTACTTTATATGCACATGGTTCTGAAATTTTAGTAAAAACAAATCAAGTAGTAGAACAAGGACAAGCAATTTTAAAAGTTCGGTTCTACTGGATATTCAACAGGACCACATGCACATTTTGAAGTTCGTATAAATGGAAATTTTGCAAATCCTGAAGACTATTTTGAAGGAGGTAATTAAAAAATGGTATTAATTTTTACAGATAATGAGCAATTAGACAAAGACTTACATAATAAAATTGAAGATAGTAGAATTGTGTACTATCCAGACTATGTACTAGAAGAACAACAAGCTACTACTCTAATTGCTACAATTCAACCTAATAAATATAATTTTAAAGACTTTATGTTTAAAGTTAGAGAAAAAAATATACAAGTTATTCTTATTTTGGAAAATGAGCAAGTCAAAGAATTAAAAGATGCTCTAATACTTGGCATCTATGATATTGTCTTTGATTCATTTGACTTAGATGAAGTATGTAATAAAATTACTAATCCTAATCCATTTTCTAAAATTTCAAAATATATAAAAGATATTATGGGACTAGAAATAATCTAGTTCTATTTTATTATAAAATTAAAGAAAGGAGGTTTTTGTGTGAGTAAAAAAATAAAAAAGTCTATTATTATATTTATAATTATTATTTTAATTGTAGTTGCAATAATATCAACATTTTTCATTATAAGATACTTTTCAGAAAAAAATAAAATAAATACTGTATATGAAACATATTCAAATGAAAATATACAAAATAATATAGAAACTAAACAAGTATCTAACAGTCAAGATTTAATGCTAGAAGTAAATGGTGAAAAAGTTGTAGGAATTATAAAAATTGAAAAAATAGGCTTTGAAGGTTGCATATACGAAGGAACTTCTATGAATACTTTAGATAAAGGTATAGGACATTTTGAAAATTCACCTTACTTAAATGGTAATGTATGTTTAGCAGGTCATAACTATAATAATGTTTGGGCTAAACTACATACATTACAACATGGAGATAAAATTACTTATACTAGTTTCTTAGGCACAAAAGATTATAAAGTAAATAGAATCACTACAATTAATGAAAATGATTGGACTTTATTAGAAAATACAAACGAAAATATTTTAACATTAATAACTTGTGTTCATAAAAAACCAGCTCTAAGGCTTGTCGTTCAAGCGATAGAAGATTTATAAAAAATTTTCTTTCAGCATTGTCAAAACTAATAAAAAAATGTTACCCTTAAATAAATAAACATTGAAAGGGTGATATATATGAATAAAAAGAAAATATGTATAGTTATAATAGGAGTTTTAATATTAATAATATTGGCTTGTATATTAATTAATATTTTTACTAAGAAAAATATTAGTGTATCGAATAATGAAAAAAATTCAATTCAAGAAGAAAATACCATTGCTCAAAATGAAATAGTCGAAAATAATTTAGCAGTTGTAGATGAAAATATAATAAAAAATGATGTTTTCCAAAACACTAATATTGCTAAGGAAGATAATATAAAGACTCCTACTAGCAAAGAAACTTCAAAAGAAACTATACAAAGTAATCAAAAAATCAAGTCAAATAAAGAACAAAATTATAAAGTACCAGTTACTTCTAACAATGAAACACAAACTAAACCACAAGAAAATATAAACAATAATAAAGAAGATAAACCAACTTCAACACCAAGTCAAAAGCCTATAAAACCAGAAGAAAATGTGGAAAAATATATAAGAAATGATAATATGATAAATAAAATTAAACAAGTAATTAAAGAAAATGAAACAGCTAATATGAAAGATTTTGGTTATAATATTGTTGTAGATTCTTCAATTAAAAATCAAACTAATCAATTTACATTTACAACAAATAGAGTAATAAATAGTATAAAAGCAAAATTTGGTACAATTAGAATTTATGCAGAAGATTACTACAAAAATGGTAATTTAGTAATGACAATGTGTTATATATTATAGAGTAAAAGCACTTTTAAAGGTGCTTTTTTATATGGAAATAATAACTTCCTTATACCCTTCAATAAATTTAAGGAGGATTTAATTATGGTAAAAAATAGTACAAAAAAAATAATTGCAATAGTATTATTAATTTTAACTTTACTTCCAGTGTGTGCTAATACGGTCTTAGCCAGTACAAGATTATCTTCAGCATTAATAAAAGATGGTGGAGATTGTGGGTATCATTTACAGTTTTGGGATTCTAATAAAAATCAATGGAGCTATGTAAAAACAACTTATGTATATTATGAAGAAGGAGGAAAACAATATCCAGCATACTGCTTACAAAGTAACTTACCAGGGGTTGGTAGTGAACCAGAATACAATGTTGATATAGACTCATTTATTGAAGATGTAAGACTTTGGAGAGTTGCTATAAATGGTTATCCATATCAGACACCTCAAAGTATGGGGCTTGAAAACTATTTAGATGCTTTTGTTGCTACAAAACAAGCTATTTATAGAATTATAGATGGAAAAGACCCTGCTACATTTTACAATGGCCCTGACAGTAGAGGTCAAGCTATAAAAAATGCAATAATAAAATTAGTTGATATTGGTAAAAACGGTTCTCAGACACCTGTAAATACTGATGTTACAACAAATAAAATTGGTGGTTTTATTGAAGATGGTGATTATTATATGCAAGAATATTCAATAACTGCACCAGTTGAAACATCACAATATACTATTACTGCAACTAATGGATTACCAACAGGTAGTAAAATTACTAGCATGTCTAATAATGAACAAAATACATTTGGAGGAAATGAGCATTTTAAGGTTAGAATTCCTAAAACAGAATTAACAACAGATTTAGATGTAACAATAGCATTACAAGCTAAATGTAAAACATATCCTGTATTCTATGGAAAAACTACTATTCCAGGGACACAAGATTATCTTTTAACATTTGACCCATACGGAGATGTTACAGGACAAGCTAAATTGAATGTTAAAGGAAATACTGGAAAAATTAAAATAATAAAAAATGATGTAGATACAAAGAAACCTATTGAAGGAGTTACATTTCAATTACAAAAAACAGATGGAACAATAATTGCAAATGCTACAACCAATAAAAATGGTGAAGCTACATTCCCTAATTTATATCAAGGAAATTATGTCTTAAAGGAAATTTCTACAAATGATAATTACATATTATCTGACATTAAATTTGATGTAAATGTTGAGTATAATAAAACTACAACAAAAGAAATTACTAATGAGCATAAAAAAGGTGATTTAGTTGTATATAAAGTAGATAAAGATAATCATAAAATAGCTCTTGGAGGAGTTGTTTTTGACCTTTATTCAGAAGAATTTAAAAAAGTAATTGGAACTTATACAACTGATGAAAATGGTGAAATACATGTAAAAGATTTAAGAACTGGAAATTATAAATGGATTGAAAAAGAAACAAATAAATGGTACAACTTAGCACCTGATACTAAAACAGAAGTAATTTGGGATAAAGCAACAACAAACACTATTGAAAATGAGCTAAAAAAAGGTCAAATTAAAGTTATCAAAATAGATAAAGATAATAAAGAGATTCGACTTGAAGGAATTGAGTTTGAAGTATTAGATAGCAATAAAAATGTACTTGAAAAAATAATCACAAATGAAAATGGAGAGGCTTTAACAAGTAGATATCCTATTAGAGATTTTAATAAATTAACATTAAGAGAAACTAAAACTAAAGAGGAATATATTTTAAATGAAGAAATGAAAACAATAGAATTAAAAGAAAATCAAATTCAAAATGTTACATTTGAAAATGAAAGAATTAAAGGAAAAGTAGAAATAACAAAAGTAGATTCAAAAGATGAAAGCAAAAAACTAGAAGGTGCTAAATTTGGCTTATATGATGAAAATAATAAACTAATTGAAACCTTAATAACTGATAAAGATGGAAAAGCCATAAGCAAAGAATTATACAAGGGAAAATATTACTTAAAAGAATTAGATACAGGCTCAGTATATTATTTATTAAATGAAAATACATTTGAATTTGAAATTATAAATCATGGTGAAACAATACCTGTTGTAATCGATAATGAGCCAACAGACATAGAGGTTGATGTAGATAAAGAAGGAACAATCGAAATTAAACCCGGTGAAAAAGTAAATTATACTTTTTCTAATATAGCAAATAATTCTAATGTATATTTAGAAAATTTTAAATGGTATGACTATATTCCAACGGACTATGTTAAATTAGAAAAAATGACAACTGGAATTTGGAATCAAGATTTAAAATATGATGTATATTATAAGACAAATAAATCAAATGATTATAAACTTTTTAAGGAAAATCTAAGTACATTAGAAGATTATGAGCTAGATTTTACAAAAGAAGAATTTAGTGAAAATGAATATATTACAGAAACTTGTTTTGATTTTGGAAAAGTAGATAAAGGTTTTAGAGAAGTAAAAAGTCCAACTATGCAATGCAAGTCATTAGATACATTACAAGATGGAACAACTTTTACTAACCATACAAAAACAGTTGGTATTTACTATGGGGTAACTGCTGAGGCTAATAGTAAATGGACTACTATCGTTCATATACCTAAAAAGCCTATTACTCCAACATTACCTCGTACAGGCAAATAAAGTTAAATTATTTTAGTTAGTTAATTCCTATGAATTTGCCCTTCAAAAATAAATTTATAGGAGGTTTTAGTTATGGAAATAACAAATGTAAGAATTTTTAGAGCAAAAAAGAGAGGTCCTGTATTGGCCTATGCTAATGTCATTTTAGACAATCAATTTATTATTAGAGGTGTTACTTTATTAGAAACAGAGAAAGGAAGATTTATATCAATGCCTTCAAGAAGATTAAGAGATGGAGAAAGACATTTTAGAGATGTTTGCCATCCTTTAAATTCTGATATAAGAACAAAATTAACAGAAGCAGTTTTTGAAGCTTATAAGGAATTTATTGAAAATGAAGAATAATAAATAAGTGTTTTCTTTTTTATATTGCCCTTCAATAAATATTTTAAAGAAAGGAATTTTTTAATGATTATAAATGAAAAATTACAAAAAAATTTATTAAATTTAAAACAAAATGTAGATTTAATTTCAAATTGCAATAGCTTAACAGATTTGCAAGTAGAAAAATTTTTAAGAAATTTTGAAAAGATTAGATATAATCTATTATCTGAAATAAAAATATATAATAGAAATGTAGAATTTGAATATGAAAAAATTAAAACTATTGATAACGAATATAAGGCAAAACTAACAGACAATATATTAAAAATATATGTGCCAGAAGTTATGCCATCATATAAAAATTTAAAAACGCATACTCATAAAAGAATATTACTCAATATAGCAGAAATAACAAAAGAATATGAAAATCTTTTTAATAATGAAGTGTGTATCTATATAAAAATATTTGACAATATACTTGGTTGGGATGTAGATAATAAATTTATAAAACCAATAGCAGATGCTTTAATATTATCAAAAGTAATTCAAGATGATAATATGACCAAAATGTCTTATTGTGTTAAAGGAGAATTTTCAGATACTCCACACACAGAAATTTATGTATTTGATAGTAAAAATTTTGATAAATTTATGACAAAATACAGTGCTTAAAAATATGGCAAATCGACTATTTTTTTAAAAGTACAAAATGCCATAGGTATAAAAAATTGAAAGTATATATATATCAATACTTTCAGAGGACTAATGCCATATTTTAATGAGTGGAGGTAAGCTGGTGGCTGATAAGCCATAGAATCTACCATTGTACTGCTTAATTGTTAATTTTATTTTAGTTAAATTTAGGAGGTGGTTTGTTTGAACTATTTTCCAAATGGTGATGAGGAAATAAATTTGATAAAGTTTATTGCTAAGTTTCAATATTTGAATGTATCTGATACAAAATACTTTTTCACTTCAAAAAAATATTATAGAAATAGAGTTAGTAATTTAATTGATAAAAGATTCTTGAAAAAAGTCAAGTCAAATTTAGTGTTAGATGAACCAGGAATTGAATATTCCAAACTTTTCAAATTTGAATACAATACATTAAATAGAAATAAAAAATATTCTACAAGATTAATGCTAATAAGTAGATTAGCAGCTTTTTATCATAATTGTACTACTGTAAAATTCACACCATCATTTGCAATAAAAGATAAAGAAATGTTTACTATTACTGCTAGAAGATTTATAGGAATATTTGAAATAAATGGTTTTGATTACTTAACCTATTATATATCTAAAGAACATGATAATAAATACATAATGTCTGTTGTATATGATATTCAAAAAGAAAAAAAGTATAAAAATATTATTGTTTTCGTTAATGATATAAATAGAATAAATTTAAGTGATTTTACTTTTGGCTTAAATGAAGTTTTAATAATTGAAGATACTAAGGAAAATAGAGAAAAATTAAAATACTTACATAGTATAAATTGGTATAAAATAATAAATGAAAAATTTAGAAACAAGTTAATCTTTTCAGAATATAACTTTTGCGATTATACAGACAATAAAAATAAATATGTTTCAAAATTTTACTTTTTAGATACTGAAAAAATAAATAGAATAAAATATTTTTTAAGAGAAAACAAGAATAAAAATGCTTATATTGTTTGCAGTCCTAAACTGGAAGTAAAACTAAAGAAAGAACTTCCGAGTGCTAATTACTTATTGCTAGACTTAAAAGAATATATTGATAAAGAAAGATATGTATATGGTTAAAAAAATATGTTTTGGCATATTTTTATTTTTTTGTTTAATCTTAAATATTGTTATTGATTTTAATATAAAAAACTATTTTTTAACACTAGAAAAATGTTTTGAGAAAAATATTTCTTTAACTAATAATTTATATGCTTCTATTTGCTTCATAATTGCCTTTATTTCCATTTTAATTATACTAGATATATTACTTATCTTATTTAAAAAGCAAGAGGAAAATAAGGGCATTAATTTTAAAACAGAAGATGGAACTTATGGAACATCTAATTGGATGCCTGAAAGTGAAATAAATCAAGTTTTAGGATTTAATGAAACTCCAGGTATTATATTAGGTAAATACAATGGAAATATTGTAAAACTACCATTTGACAGTTACTTTAATAAAAATATTATGATATTTGGTAGCTCTGGAAGTATGAAAACTATTCGGATTTTTATTAACTAACCTACTTGAACTTTCAAAATATAAAAAGTCTATTATATGTACTGATCCTAAAGGGGAAATTTATAGAACTACATCAAGTTATTTTAGAAGTATTGGATATACCGTAAAAGTTTTAAATTTAAAAGATATGCGACATAGTGATAGATGGAATCCACTTGCTGAAAATCAAAATATAACTGATGTTCAAACTTCTAGTGATGTTATCATATCTAATACCCAAAAGCATGATAAAGGTGGAGATGAGTTTTGGCCTAGAGCTGAAGAAAATCTACTTAAAGCTTTTTTATTTTATTTTTTAGAGAATTTATCTGATAGAAATAATTTAACAAATGTATATAAACATCTATCAAATGGTGATATTGGTGAAATTGATACAATGTTCAAAAAAATGCCTGATGAAAGTCCAGCTCGTATGTCATATAATATTTTTGCAAGTGGTTCTGATACTATAAAGGCATCGGTTATCACTGGTCTAGGTACAAGATTACAAGCCTTTCAAAATGAAGATTTACAAAAACTAACTTCTGAAACTGATATTGATTTAACCCTGCCAGGAAAAGAACCTTGTATTTACTATGTAATCACAAGTGATATGGATTCTTCTTTTGACTTCATTGCATCATTATTTTTTACATTTCTATTTATCAAATTAGTTAGATATGCAGATTCTACTAAAAATGGAAAATGTGAAAATGATGTTTTCTTTTTTTTAGATGAATTTGCCAATTTAGGCCAAAATGCTATTCCCGATTTTAATAAGAAGATTAGTACAGTAAGAAGTCGTGGAATATCAATAATTCCAATATTTCAAAATGTTGGTCAAATTCAAAACCGTTATCCTGATGGCTTATCTGATGAAATAATAGGGAATTGTGATACAAGACTTCGGACTTGGTATGACAGATGTTTTAAGTGCGCAATATTTTTGCGATTTAATAGGTGTAGCAACGGCTGAAACCACTTCAATAAAAAAGTCAAATTCCATAGAAGGAGAGATTGAAGAATATGGTCAAAAGAGTATAGCAACTCTGCAAAGAAACCTTTTAAATGTAGATGAAATATTAAGAATACCTGCTACAAAATTATTAGTAAATTTAAGAGGAAATAAACCATTATTATTAGATAAAATGATATATAAAGAACATTCTCTAAGTCATAAATTAAAGGATTGTTCTGTTTTAGAATATAACCCTAAATGGGTTAAAAATATGCCTAAAAAAGAAAGAATAAAAGAGAAAGTTATTGAAGAACAACCAAAAAAGAAAGAAAAACTGGGATGGCATAATTTTTAAATAGTGAAATGAGGTGAGATATTGAATGAATTATCGATAAAAGAAATTATACGAAGTAAAGAAGAAAAAAGAATACTAACAGGCAAAATAAGTGGTATTGAAGATGAATATTACAAAGTAAAAAATGAATATATATCTTGTGCAATAGTATGGTATCAAGATATTAAAGTATTAATTCCTAGTACTCATTTAGGAATAGAAAAAATTAATAAATCTATGATAAGAGGAATGTTAGGATCTGAAATCGACTTTATTGTAATTGAGTATGATTCAACATCAAACATTGCAATCGCTAGTAGAAAAGATGCTATGGAGCTTAGAGCAATTTTAGAAATTCCAAAATTAAAAGTAAATGATGTAGTAAAAGTAAGAATATTAGCAGTAGGTGTAAAACACATTATTGTAGAATTATATGGAAAAGAAGTTATTATAAAAGCAGATAATTTACAACATACATATATTGTGAACTGTAAGGATTTATATTCTTCAGGAGAATATCTAAAAGTACGAATCAAAAATATAGATATAAAAAATAATATATTTGAATTATCGGCAAAAGATTTTATCGAAGATCCATTTAAGAATATTAGAAAATATATAACTGAAGGTGGAGAATATACTGGAAAAGTAATTGCATTCCCTAAGAAAAATAGTGGTGTAATTGTACAATTAGATAATAGCAATATATCTTGTCTAGTCAGGATACCTGCAAAATTTAATAATTATCCACATTATTTAGATAATGTGTTGATAAGAATAACAGAGATTAAAGAAAATAAGAAACTTATTTATGGCTATTTAATGAGAATAATTTAAAATTACTTTATTTTGTTTGCTTGTTTTTTTATAAAAAATATTATAGTATTATACCAACCTTTCTCTTGAAAAGGCCAGTCTTTTCTCAAGACGGAAAGGGGTGACTACAAAGTGTCTATCGGTGATGCAATCCTTTGCTTAGTTGATAAATTGTTAGCTGAAAGAGAAAAAGTTATTAGACTTGAACTTTCACAACAAATTCAACATAATCAAGAGGAGCAATTAGACAAAGACTAATTGTAGACATACATAAAGTCGTAGGGCAAATTCTTCCGGATTTGCTCTATTTTTTTCATAAAAAAAGTATGTGTACTTCCGGCTACACATACAATCTACAAAATGTCTATCGGTATTAGACACATTTATTTTGTACCTAAATAATAGCACAATATCTTAGAAAAGTCAAACTTCTAAGATTTATTTTTTTAACTATTCACCTAAAAAATATGTGTAGTCCAAGTACACATACCTTTTAGTGATGATTGTTATAACAATATATTTATTTTATATTTAAATATTATCACATCACTTTTTAAGTGTCAAACATTTATTAATATTATATTTAAGGAGGAATTTTTATGGTAGATAAACTAAAAGTAATAAATTTTTTGCAAGATTTTGGATGTGCTAAATTAAATCAATTACAAATTTTATATGGAGATAAGAATAATAATTTTAATAATATCTTACATGGAAATATGGTAAGCAAAAAAGGAGATGTATTTGTTCATAATACTAAAAAAATTGATGATAAAATGCTTATCGCCTTAGATATATTATGCAAGTATAAAGGTAAATTTATTAAGTTCTATCAAGGATATGAACCAATTTTTATAACATTTCTAACAAATGAAAACTTGCTATATCACATAATTGTAGCAGATGAAGAAAATAAAAAAGGAATTGTAAAGCTAGTAAATTCCTATCCCCTATCACTCCCTAAGGCTGATCGATTAATTTTAGCTTTTCCTGATGGGGGAGAGTTAGAAAATATTGATTGTGATATACCATTTTTATATACTTCATATCCAGACTTAGAAGTTTTAAATGATGAGTAAAAAAGCTTGATTTTATGCACTATTAGTGATATATAATAGGTAAAATATAAATAAATCATATATTTATATATATTTATTTTCGTTTATTGAACTAGATTTCTCCTATAATAGTAATCTAGTTCTTTTTTTGTGTAAAAAAATTTTATTAGATAAGTATTTTGGATACTGGAAATGATGATAATCATTATTTGGGAATTTTGAAATACTTATTTTATCCAGAAAAAAACATGAAGAAAAAAGTCAAAAGTAGTAGAAAAAAATATTATAAATATGATACAATATATTATCTAAAAAAATAAAGAAAGAAGGGATGGAACAGAAAATGAAATTAAAAAAATTATGCATCACTATGATAATAATGAGCACAATTTTATTTAGCACAACAACAGTTTTTGCAGAAAGCTTAAACACGAAATTAACAGCAAACAAAACAGAAATTCAAGCAATTAAGGAAGAAGAAATTATTCTTAACTTAGAAATGAAAGATTTTCAAGAAATTGAAGATGGGTTATATGCATATAAAGGACAAATTCAATATGAAAAAAATGTTTTTTGCGAATTAGAAACAAAGAGTTTTGAAACAAAAAATATGTGGACAAACTTCGAGTATAATAATGAAAATAATGAATTTGTGTTAATAAAAAAAAGCAGGAACAATTAATCCAGAAGAGTTTTTGCAAATATAATTAAAAGTAAAAAGTAATGCAAAAGCAGGAGAGTCAAATATAATAATTAAGAATCAAGCAACTTCTCAAGGAAAAAAAGATATAGAAATACAAGATTCAAAGATAGATATCAAAGTTATTCAAGAAGAAATTAACCCAGATGGTGGTAATAAGCCAGGAACAGATGATAGCCAAGGTAATAATAATCAAGATAATAACAATCAGGAAAACAATGGTAATCAAGGAAATAACAATCAAGAAAATGCTAATGGAGGACAAGAAAACAATTCACAAAACAATCAAAATAAACCTAATAAGCCTCAAACAGATATACCAAAAACAGGATTAGGAAATACTGAAACTTTTATATTTATTGCAATAGAAATATTATTACTAATTGCAATATATTCATTCATAAAATACAAAAAAATTGATAAAAAAATAAAGGCTAAAGACAAAAAGATAATAGGAATGATATTAGCAATTATTTTAACAGCACAATTAGCAGGAACTACATATGCAACAATTATAGATAACTCCAAAAAGGGAGAATTAAATGATGATGGGTTAATTAACTATACAGATGTAGGATTAAGCGAAAGACATATCATAGGAATTGAAAAATTACCAGAGAATAAATTAGAAAATGCAGACTTAAATAATGACCAAAAAATAACAGTAACAGACTTAACACTTTTAATAAAGAAGATAGAAAATAAAAGAAAATATGTAGTAGAACTAGCAAATATTAATACAGAAAATTATTATCCAAATAAAAATCAAGAAATAGAAATATCATTTATAGGGAAAATAAATTATGATGACACTGAGATAAAGAAAGTAATAATAAATAATGCAGAATATGAAGTAAAAGAACAATCGAAGGTGGAAATGAGTACAAAATAAAAATAAATGTAGGAAATATAGCAGAGAAAAAAGAATTAAAATTTTCAAAAGTTATACTTTCTACAGATGAAGAAGTAAAAGTAGATTATAATTTTGCTATAAGTGTATTAAAAGAAAAGCCTTTTATAGATGAAAAATCTTATAAGCTAGAAGAAACATTTGAACAAAAAGCAAATATTAGCTTTGAATTAATAGATGCAGAAAACAGTATTACTTCAGCGCAATTTACAGCATATGAAAAAACAGAAGGGAAAGATAAAATAGTAGTTCAAAATGCTATAAAATCAGGAAATAATAAACAAGAAATACCAGTACAAGATGGAAAAAGTTATGTTGTTAAAATAGAAGTAAATTATAATTTAGCACCAGAACAATTACCAGAAAATGAATATAAAGGAGAAAGTATAATCTACTCAAAAGAATTCACTGTTAATTTAGATTATAAATTTAAAATATCTAATATACAAACCTTAAAAAATGATGTAATAAGTGCAACATTTACAAGAGGAAAACAAATTCACGTTTTATTTGATAGTACAAATGTAGCCTTTGAAACTACTAAAAATAATATATTCAAACCAGCTATTGTAACAATTAATGGAAAAGAATATAAAATAATAGAAAAAAATAATCATTATATTACAACAATAGATGGAATTGAAAATTTAGGAAATCAAATAATAACAATAGAAAAAGTAAAACTTGGAAATGGAAAAGAATTTACTTTAGATAAAAATAACAATATTCAAGTTAAAATAGAAGAAAAGAAACCTAGCATAACTAATTTTGAAGCACAAGAAAGCATAATAGATAAAAATATAAAAATTAAATTTAATATTGTAGATGAAGGAAAATCAATAGAAAGTGCAAAAGTTATAATTTATGATGGTAAAAAGAATTTAATTGAAAGTAAAGAGTTAAACTTAGAAGAAATAAGAAAAGGCATAATAGAAACAACACTAAAAACAAAAAACTCAACAAAATATACAGTACAAATAGTTGCAAGTTATAGAGTAACAGATACAGAAATATCAAAAAATAAAATATTATTAGAACAAGAAATACCAGCAATTATTTATGCAGATATAAAACAAGCACAAATAGACAAAACAGAAGTAGAAAAAAATGAAACAGTAAATATAACATATGAAATAGAAACAAATAGTGAACAGCCAATAGAAAAAATTCGTGTAAATAGCATAAATTATAAAGCAACAAAAATACCTAATGGAAAATACAAAATCACAGTTCAAACTGGAAATATAGCACAATTACTAAATATAGAAACAACAAAAATAATTTTTAAAGACGGAACAGAAATAGATAGTAAAAACACATTACAAGTAAATGTTCTAAAAGACATACCAACAATTAGTGATGTAAAACAAGAAGACAGTTTAGGGCGAAAAGAGGTAACTTTAAGCTTTTCAATAAATGATATAGACAATAGTTATATAAGTGGAAAGGTGCAATTATTAAATAAAGACCAAATTGTAGAAGAAAAAGAAATTATAAAAGATGAAAATGGAAAAGGAAGAGTTACTTTTGATCATGTAGAAGAAGGCATTTCTTATACAGCAAAAGTTTTAGGTACATATAATAGGTTTACAGCAACAGAAGAATATATTCAAAAAGAGCAATTATTAAAACAAATACCAATTACACTAATACATGATTACAAACTAGAAGTTAAAGAATTAAAGACATCTAGTAAAGAAAAGGATACAATATATTTTAATAAAAATGAAGAAATAATTCTAAATTTTACTAGCACAAATGCATCTGATTTTATACCTGAAAATGTAATTATAAATGGAAAAACATATAAAACAACAAGAAAAACAGGAACAGACAAGTATTCAGTTATATTACCAGGTTATGATGCAAGTGGAAAAAAAGAAATAAAAATAGAAAATGTAGTTCTATCAAATGGTGTAGAATTAAAACTTATAAATGAAGCCAAAATAGAAATAGAAGTCCTAAAAGATAAACCTACAATAACGGAATTTTCATATAATGAAGAGACAGAAAATCAAAATAAAATAAAAGCAAAATTTGTATTAAATGACAATGAACAAACAATTGTAAATGGAAAAATTATTATTACAGACAAAAACAAAAATGAAATAAAAACACAAGATTTACAAGCAAACAATAATGAAATAATTTTTGATAAAACAAATAGTGAATATTACTATATAAAAGTAGTAGCAGATTATAACTTAGGAACAGATGAAAATAATTCACACAAATCTCAACTTCTATTAGAAAAAGAAATGGAATTTACAATCCGAAAAATAGAAATGAAAGATGTATTAGACGTATATTTATACAGAAAAAATGGAGATAAAATTGAGGAAGTAACAAGTTTATATACTTATGAATTAGAAAAAGCAGATCAATTTTTAGTAAAAGTTGAAATGAAAGATATGCCTACATTTTATGCACCATTAAAAGGATATAGAGAAGAAAATAAAATATTAAAACTTGAATTAGATTATGAGAATGTAGTCCAATATGAAAACTATATGAAAAAAGATAAGCTAGAAGTAGACTATGGAACAGTAGAAAACTATAAAGCTACTAATAATTCATTAGCAAATTTAATAAAGAAAATGAGAGAAAATCCAAATGGAACATATGAATTGACTAGAGACTATGATGCATCAACAATTTCAGGTGACAATAGATCTTTATTAGGAGCAGACATAAGATTTAAAGGAACATTAAATGGTAATGGACACAAAATATATAATTTATCTAAACCAATTTTTGACTATATTGAAGGTGCAACTATTAAAGACTTAGTTCTAGAAAATATTTACTTATCAAATACAAATGATGTAACAGGAAGAGGAGCTCTTGCAAATGAAACAAGCAATAGCAACCTAAAAAATGTTCATGTTAAAGATGTAGCTATTACAACATCTTTAATGTACTCATATTATGGTGGATTAACTGGAAAAATTATAAGTAGTACAGTTAAAGAATGTAGTGTTACAGGACTTAATATAACAGGACCACAAAATACGATTGTTGGAGGAATTGGAGGAATTACAGGATATATTAATAGCTCTACAATAGAAAATTGTTATGTAATAGGTTCAATTGCAGGAAATACAGAAATGGGAGGAATAGCAGGACTTGTAGATAGATATGTTTCTGAGCAAAGTTATATTAAAAACTGTATAGCAAAAGTAAATATAGATGCAACAGGAGGACCATATGGAGTTGGGGGAATAGTAGGTTTTGCAAAAGATGCAACCCAAATCAAATTGAAGCAAAATATTAGTTTTGCCACAGGAAAAAATTCTCATAAATTATATGGTGCAAATGCTAGTTTAGATATATTTACTAAAAACTATGTAATGGAAGAATCAACATTAACAGATAACAATAATATACAAATTGAAAAAATATCTAAAAATGACTTCAATGAGGAATTTTGCAAAAAACAAGCAGGACTTGATGAAAATATATGGAATTTAGCAGAATGTAGCTATAATAAAATACCAACATTAAAAAATGACGATCCTAACAATGCAAAAGATGAAACAGATAAAAAAGCATTATACATACCAGATAAGACTAGACTAGAAAAAATGGCAGAATATAATAAAGAAAAAGAAATTTTATATAGTAATTTATATAAATTAATGCCATTTTATGATGCAAAATATTTAGTATTAGACGGAACTAAAATTAGTAAAGACTATGTATTAAGTAAAAAAATAATAAAAACAGTATTACCATATGATAATAAAGGAAATTTGGTGGTTGCTATTACAAAAGAAAGTTATAAAAATCTAAATTCTATAAAAGTTGTATTTGATGATAACACAACTAAAAATTATACTCTAAAATTTAAAGATACATATGGAAACATAGCAAATTATCATATCAATGAACTAAATGTGGAATACAATTTTGATAAATATATTATAAAACAAGATGCAACAATTATAAATGATTTAAGCAATTATATACAAAACTTAGAATATGAAAAAGACTTAAAAGGAATGGTAGCTCTAGATAGAGGTCATCCAGCATATAAAGAACATTTTAATGAAAATATAAGAAAAAGAGAAAATGTAAATAATTTCATTTATAAATATTTAGCTAATGCAAGTGGATATAGTATAACAATGGAAAATGAAATACTAAACACAATAGTAAAAAATAAATTACTTAATAGTAATGAAATAAAAAGAATTCTATTTGCATATAATTATTATTCTCGTTTCTATGGAATAAATATGGATGGAGCAAACATGTTAGACATTATGTTGTTCAAGGGAGAATTATATAGAGAAAATACAAAAGTAAATGATTTAATATCAGAATTTTGGAACAGCAAATGGAAAAACAGTCATATGAATTATCAATTTTATAGAGATACATTAGCTCCTAGATTTGGAATAGCGCAAATAGGAGACTTTATTGAATACAATATTAAAATTTTAACAGATAACAAAAATCCAAATGATTGGTTTACAGCAAACTTTAAAGGACCTTTAGTAGAAACTCAAGCAAAAGGGCATGAAGAAAGTGATATCGATTACAGAGCATGGACACAACTAAAAAAGAGACCAGAATATATGCTATCGCTTTTAACATTACCAGAAAATGCAGGGTATATGATATCAACACCAACAGTATTCTTTGTAGGTTCACAAAGAGTATATATAACAGATCCTACAAATAAAACACAACAACAAACATTACTAAATAAAATGCAAAACTTTGCAAACCAAGTAGCAACATTCTATGGAACAGCAGCAGGATTTATAGAAAGCAAATATTTTAACAATATATGTGATATAGCTATAGATACTAGATTTTTACCAGGATTAGGAGAGCAATTTAATGCAAAAACCAATGATTTATTCCACAAGAATTTTAATGAGATATTAAATGAATGGTCTATGATAGGTGGAGTAGGAGCATATGCAGGAAGTCAAAGAATATATTTTGTAGTAAATCATGCACTAGATAGTTATTCTACTTGGACACATGAAACAGGTCATAACCAAACAGCGAGATTATTTTTTAAAAACAACGGATTTAGACCAATAGGCGGAGGAGCCTCATCTGATGGAATAAGTGGATCAGAGGATTATACAGATGGAAATACATCTCAAGGAGCAGGAGATGGAGACATAAACTTTAATTTAAGTTATAATTACAATGATAACCAAATGGTTACAACAAATTTAACACCAGAAAGAATCAACTCTAAAGAAAAAATTGAAAGCTACTATAAAAGAATGTTCGAAACAATTGACTTTTTAGACTATGTAGAAGCAAAAGCATTTTTAGAATTAACACCAGAAGAACAATCAAAAGTAGCAGTACAAATTTACTATCCAAATGCACCAAAAGATTATTCAACAGTAGGATGGAAAACAATTTCAAAAGAAGAATTTGAAAAAATGAACTTAAAAACAGTAAATGATTTATGGGATAATCAAATTACTATAAAGCCAGGAATAACAGGAAACACAACACAAACAGGAGAAGGAGCTTATGGTTCAGAAGGTATGTATATCAGAAGATGGTATCAACCATATAATGAAAACGGAAGAACACATACCTACGGATTTAAATATACAGCTTGGCAAATGCTTGGAATAGGTGGATATGATGATGGTTATGTTACTTATTATAGTGGAAAAAGCAAAAATGATTTAGAGGCTATTAAGAAGATTACAAATGATAGTACAATGACATGGGAAAAATTCAAACAAGAGCGTTACAAATTAATGGAAGACAGCTGGAATAAAGTAACATATGTAAATGCTGATGAATTAAAGGAAACATATATAAATGCCCTAAAAATAGATGCACAAAATGGAGATAGAAATGTAACAAATAGTACAAATGTTAGAAGAAGAAACTATCACTATGTAAAACGAATAACAGATGATTTTAGACAAGAAGTATTAAATGGTGAAAATGAAACAAATAAAGTGCATATAAAATCAGCAAAAGAATTCAAACAAAAACTAAAAGAAAATCCATCAGGATATTATGTATTAGATAATGACATAGATGTATCTTCACTAACTGGAGAAAATGCAATAATAGATGGAAACTTTATAGGAAAAATAGATGGACAAGGTCATAAAATAACAGGAAACACATTACCAATTTTCGATACATTAAAACTTGCACATATTTCAAACTTAAAATTAGAAAATAGTAAAATTTCTAATACAGTAGCAGATGTAGGAGCATTAGCAAGAAAAGCAGAATATAGTGAAATAGAAAATGTAATAGGAAATAAAATAGAAGTTATATCAACCAACAAACAAATTGGTGGACTAATTGGAAGTATGACAAACTCTTCTATAACAAATACCCATATAACAGATGCCACGATATCAGGAAATACCAGAGTTGGTATGATTGCAGGATATCTAGGACAAAGCCAAATACAAGAAAGTTCAGCAAATGGAAAAGTAAAATCAAAAGGAAATGCAATAGGAGGTCTAATAGGAGAAGTTCATAATAGATCTATCATTTTAAACTCTTATTCAATAGGAAATGTACAAGGAAATACTAATATTGGAGGGCTAATAGGATTATTAACAAATTCCTCTGTTACAAAAAGTTTCAGTAATGCAACTGTAAATGGAACAAATGCAGTAGCAGGATTTATAGGAAAATCAACAAACAACTCAACAGTTCAAAACAATATTTCACTTGGAAACCAATACAAGCAATATAAATTTGATGGAGCAACAGAAAAAGAGCAACTAAGTAATTATAAAGGAAATTATGAATATGAAGACAACACAGGAACTTCTACACTAGAAAGAAAAGACATTAACTTTGACGGGAAAATAAAAGTTGCAACAAAATCAGAAATTACAAATCAGAACTTCTATAAAAATACTTTAGGATGGAATGAAAAGGTATGGGACTTTACAGGAATAGTAAAGGAAGAAGTTCCAAGATTAAAAAATCTAGACCCTAACAAAAACATACCTATTATATTAAGAGAAAATATAAACTCAGTAGATGAATTTATAGAAAAACTATCAACAAAACCAGATGGAAGATATACATTAACAAAAGACTTAGATTTCTCAGGAAAGAGCTATAACTTAGGAAGTTCAGTAATAGCAGGAACATTCTTCGGAGTAATTGACGGAAATGGACACACAATAAAGAATCTAAGTAATGCTAGTATATTTGAACAATTTAGTGGAACAGCACAAAACTTAAATGTAGAAAACTTCCAACATGGAATAGTATGGAATAAACCACCATATACGCAATATATAGACACTTGGAACAGCGACAAAACTCAAAACAATGTAGCAGCATTTACAAAAAAATCAACAGAAGCAAAATTCTATAATATGAGATTTAATAAAATCATTATGACAGGAAACAATAATATTGCAGTAATAACAGTAAATGATAAAGATTCAGTATTTGAAAAAATAAATGTAACAGAAGCATTTATAATGACAGAATCAAAAATTGCTAACTGTGGAAACAAATCTTCAACATTTATTAGCGAAAAAACAGGAGGAAGCATTAAAAACTGTTATGTTCAAGGCGAAATGCACACAGCAGGAAGTGAAAGTGGAGCAGTTATAGGATTAAGCCATGGTGGAATTAAAATTGAAAATGTAGTAGCTAATATTATAGGTAGAGGATATAAAGAAGAAACTGCCAAAAATAGTGGATTATTTATTGGAAAAATAGAAGGAAAAACAGAAATTAAAAATTCTATGTCTATAGGAAAAACATTATATGATATGTTATTTAATAAATTTGCGATGATACCAAATGCAGCAAATATAGAATTTATTACAAATTGCTATGAAAATGCAGATGAACAAGGAATTTCAAATAGTAATGGAACAAATATAAAAGAAGTAACAAAAGAACAATTATTAAGCAAAGAATTCTATAAAAATATATTACACTTAGATGAAAGCATATGGGACTTAGACAATATAGAAGAAAGAAACTATTCAGAAAGCCCATTCCCATATAGCCCAGATCCTACAAAATTTCCAAAGATAATTGATTTTGGTGGATTAAGAAAATAATATTAAAAAGAAGATAGAGAAGTCTATCTTCTTTTTTTTGTATATTTAAAAACTCTGATTTTATTGTGAAAATAAATTTTGAAGTTAAATTTTTTCGTTTTGTGTTGCAAACTAAAAAGTTTAATAGGGTTTATATATAATAAAAAGGAAAATAAAAAACCTTCAAACGCATTTGAAGGTTTTGGTGCAGCAGGAGGAATTCGAATCCCCGACCTCTCGGTTCGTAGTCGCTCACTTAACACCACCGTAAATTCTCTAAAATCAATATAACACAGTATTATCAATAATTTAAGAGTTTTTTTAAAAATTAAAATAGAAGGACAAGTTTTCCCCCTTCAACAGCA
>OLOF01000321.1_pt1 | contig 26641 bp, 19 predicted proteins | sample 1643121 | NCBI WGS metagenome assembly OLOF01 (sample SAMEA3136677, study PRJEB25190) | human gut metagenome | biome: human gut; feature: human-associated habitat; material: faeces | place: Austria | collected 2013
AACTCCCAGAAAGACTTTTTTCTACCTTTCCGTGTCTACTTTTATAATAGCATCAATGCACTATCACATCAAGCCTCCACCATTATTACAGATAAAGATGCCCAAGAAAGTATCCAGTTCATGAGAAAAGGGTGCCAATTTATTGATGTTAAGTATTTTTGGTTTCGTTCTTCTCTTGAATTAGAAAAAGATATGGACATTTTTAAGACCGCACTATTGTCAAAAAAACCTGCAATCGATAATTTTGACAGTGTTCCATTCCCTTCCAATGTCATTGTATGTAGGGAGCCAGAATTGTCAAGCCTCTTCAAATATATTTGCGGATGGGATGGAACCAGAAAACTACGCAACCGGAAGCATTTGGTCTGTGTATCTGGCTATGGTGGTATCGGAAAAACATCTCTTGTCACGGAGTTCATCTCTCGGTTGCTCAATGTAATGCAGGAAGACAGTTATGACGGATTACGTCCGGCTTTTATTCTGTTCTACTCAGCCAAAATGCAATTCATAGAATTCGATCAGACGTCTGGTTCTTTATACGTTCGGAATCGCAAGAAACAATTTTTTAGTTGTGAAGATCTTCTTGCCAAGTTCTATAAGGATCTTTCTATAGAAGGTTTTGATGATAATTGGCAGAAATTAGGTATTCTCATTATCGACAATTTGGAAACGCTTAATGGAGAAGAACGCGCAAAAATTATCGACTATATTAATTATGAACTTCCTTCATCAATTCAGGTTATCATTACAACTCGGATTCCAGAACATGCAGATGAGACGATAACATTACGCGGATTCCAAAGCGATGCTGGTTTAGATTTTATTAACGAATACCTGACAAAAAACCAAATCTCTATTGATTTGACTGACGAACAAAAAAACGAATTGACTAAGTATTCATACGGTAATTCCTTAGTTTTAGTTCTTGCACTAAAGAGAATGGCATCAAAAAAGTCTTCATATCGTGCAATTATTAACGAATTAAAGCAGCTTCCAAAGAGCACCGATGATAATTCTATCAGTCAGTTTATGTTTCAAAACACAATAGAGGAACTATATAGCATCTACCCTCAAATTAGCGAAACAATAAAAAGTGTTCTTATATGTCTTTCTTTGCGACCAGAGGCACTATCTGCTGATGTTTTAGCACTGGCTCATAAGGATAGCTCCATCGATGAAATAGATGATATTTTGCAGTTGCTGACCCAATATCTTGTGGTTGAAAAAGCTGGAGATTCTTATTCAATAAATGAGTTTGCTAACCACTTCATTATGACAAGCTTGGCACTCTCATCGGCGGCAAAAGCAAAATGGGAATCCAATCTACTCTCGGCAATGCACATGGTCGAAGAGCAAAAAATGAGCGTAGATGAATTCAAACTGAATTACCCAAAACTGTCTGAGGTTTTATCGGAATGGTGTGGTACAGAGGAAAATGAAAATCTCGCAATCTGTCACGCATTTACCTTGTATGAGTACAAAAAAAATATTACATCTGGAAACGCTGCGTATGAAATTGATAATATGAATCGTGAATTCGATTATATATAGCGCCCATCCGTATGTATTCTATCAACGAGCACGTATTTTAAAAGAATTGAGGCAGGATCACATTATCGGAGATGAATACAATCATTTAATTAAGTCGAATTATGATAGTTGCCTTATGATGATTAATTCCCCATCGTTTGCTCAGATAAAAAACACAAGAACATATCCATCAATTCTCTGGATATATGCCATGTTCCTCCTATCTAGTAATTCACTTGAACCAGCATCTCATTATGCAGATGACGCAGTAAAGAATTTCGAACGGCTCTCTATTAAAGATTCTGATTATGATGATGCTCTTTTAATATACGGAATTGCGGAAATAGGCTTATTTGCCCTCAATCTCGATAAAAACCACTTGAAGAATGCTAGAAATGTTGCAAAAAAATTTGAGAAAAAGAAATGTTTTCCCAAAAATGTGCAAGTACATTACGACCAACTGACTCAAGAAATAGCAAAATACAATCGTTTCAAAATCTAGGCGCGAAACGAGTCATTTCACAATCAACACAATTTTGCCCTCCCAGCCATCAATCATGGTGGTCAGGAGGGCTTTGCTGTTCCCATACAATTATTCTGCATCTATGTCTACGCTCAGGCCAGATTTCAACTCGACCGTGTAATGGTCCTCATAAACCGTGATCCGCTTGAACCAGCGCCGGACCAGCGCTTCGTCGAATTCCGTCAGTTCGGCAGGCTGGCTTCGGATAAAATCCTGAAGTGCTGTGATACGCTTGATTTGTTCGTCTCTTGTTACCGTATCAACGGTGGTCTGCTGTTTCAGTTCCCGGAGCCGGAAAATCTCATCGGCAATCTCATCGTAGGCTTCCTTGCTGTTGGCCTTCTTAAGAAGCTCCTGCTGAAGCTCCAGCAGCTTCTCATCGATGGCATCTGCAGATGCTGTGGCCGAGGCGCGAATGACCGTCGCGACGTTCTGCTGGAGCTGGCGCTGGTATCCTTCCCGGTCGCCGAGCAGCTCATTTAGGGCAGCAACTACCACCCGTTCTAGTTCCTGCTCATTGACCGTCCGGGCATGGCATTCCATTCCAGTCGGTTCCAGCCTGCTGATGCAGCGCCATACAATGGATTTGCAGCCGCGATTGTTCCAATGGATTCGCCGGAACTGTTCACCGCACTCGCCGCAGACAATCATTTGGGAAAAGCAATGGTTGCAGCTATATGTGTGCTTCTTCCCGTTCGGGCCGGGCTTTACGGAGCTTCTCCGAACCAGTTCCTCCTGCACCCGCATGAAAATGTCTCGCGGAATGATGGCCTCATGGTCGTTCTCTACATAATACTGCGGGACAATGCCGTTGTTCTTCACCCGGGTCTTGTTCAGAAAATCGGTGGTATAGGTTTTCTGCAGGAGAGCGTCGCCGATGTATTTCTCATTGCGGAGAATCTTGTTGATGGTGCTGGTGTGCCATTTGGTTTTGCCAGCGCCTGTCAGAATGCCGTCCCGCTCCAGACCGGCAGCGATCTTGTCCATACTGTATCCTTCCAGATACTCCCGGTAAATGCGTTTGACCACTTCGGCCTGGGTGGGATCAATGACCAGATGGCCTTCCGCGTCCTTCGTATAGCCGAGAAACCGATTGTGATTGACCTGCACCTGTCCGTTCTGGTAGCGGAACTGCAAACCCAGCTTCACATTCTGGCTCAGCGACTGACTTTCCTGCTGGGCCAGCGATGCCATGATCGTAATCAGAACTTCTCCCTTGGCGTCCATAGTGTTGATGGATTCCTTCTCGAAATAGACCGGAATGTTCTGTTCTTTGAGCTGGCGGATGTATTTCAGGCAGTCCAGTGCATTGCGGGCAAACCGGCTGATGGACTTGGTAATAATCATGTCGATGTTCCCAGCCATGCATTCGTCAATCATGCGGTTGAATTCGGTGCGCTTTTTGGTGTTGGTACCGGTGATACCGTCATCAGCGAATATTCCGGCGAATTCCCATTCTGGATTTTTATGAATGTACTCGGTGTAATGCTCCACCTGGGCTTCATAGCTTGTCGCCTGCTCATCGCTGTCAGTACTGACACGACAGTAAGGTTGCTATGCATAAATGAAATAAAAAAGCCGACTTGCCAAGTCGGAAAAATTCAAAAAAATAGCCGCACACCCTAAGCAGAGTGTACGGCTAAACAAAAATGTTCTATTTTCGCTGTTGAGTACCGAGCGGAGCATATCCGTAAGAACTCAAAAATTCGTTAGCTTCATCTATGGGCTGTCCGACAAATCCTGTAATACAGAATTTCAGAGCATTATCCTCATCGGAGTCCTCAAAAGCATGTCCAGCCAGTTGAAGCAGTTTGTTTGTTGTATCTAGGTCCATATCAAGGCCGCAGGCAACAGCAACGATAGCTCTTTTGCTGGGCTTTGTATCTGGGTTTGTCTCTGCCCGGCGATAATAGACTTCATCCAGACCAGTAAGATTGCAGAAATGTGGTTTGCTTAGCCCTCGAGCCTGAATGATATCATGTAGCATCTGCCAACATGATTTGTTCGGCGTAATAATTTTGCGCATAGAATTTTGCTTCTCGAACTCGAGCTGTTTTTGCTCCAGCCTCTTGGCTGCCTCAATTGTTTCAGAATTGTTTGATCTGCTGTACCTTGATACTTCCTGTTGCGCATTGGCACGATGGAGAATCTTTTGTGGCAGATGCTTTTTGGGAGTCAGAGCGCTTTATAGTATCTCATTTGTATAATTCCCCACTACCTACCACACTCCCTTATGTCCAACCAGAAGGCCTGTCGTTACTTGCTTGTATAGATTACAATATAGTATAGCACGTTGATGCAGAATTTTCAATTATATGAAAAGTGAATTCTCGTGTTTGTGAAGAATCTCTCTTGATTCAAAAAACAAGGCTGTGATATAATTTTATAGAATAAGCAGATCAATCTGTCTTAAGGAAAAGAGGTGTCATATTGGAAGTCAGCTACAAAAAGCTTTGGAAACTCCTGATCGATAAAGACATGAAGAAAAAAGACTTACAGGCATTAGCAGGAATTAGCTGGGCCTCAGTTACAAAGCTTTCAAAGAATGAAACTGTAAGTATGGAAGTCTTAATGAAAGTGTGCGGAGCGTTGAAATGCGATATTGGAGATATTATGGAATTAATATCTGTAGATCACAATACTGACAAACAATGAGGCGTCGTATGGCAAGAGGAAAGAAGAAAACGGTAATAGATACAGCTCATCCACATACAATAAAGAAATTTGAACTGATCGAAGAATACATTAAATCTTGGTCACAGAAGCTCATGCTATATGAGAACTGCAATACGCTCGTTTTTATTGATTGTATGTGTAACTGTGGTGTTTATTTCGATGATGACGGGAACTTGATTGATGGGACATCTGTGCGCGTTGCGAATGCACTGTTGAACGTGGCCATAAAATATCCTTGTAAAATGGTTCAGCTGTATTTGAATGATATCAACAAGGAAAAAGTTGAGGAGCTAAGAAAACATATTCCAGCTAATGAGAGAAATTTTCAAATTATTACGACAGATCTTGATGCTGGTGTCCTTCTTAGAACAATAGGCCCACAGCTTTATAATGCTGGACACCTGCATTACTTCCTTCTGTATGATCCGTATAATGCTACGATAGACTGGGCCGCCCTTATTCCGTTTTTCAGGAACTGGGGAGAAGTAATGATTAATCACATGGTCTCTGATCCTGTCAGGGCAATTACCAGCGCCAAGCGACAGACTACTAAGGAAAAATACGAGAACACCTATCTGGAGGCCTTTGCGGAACTGGTTCCTTATGGCAGCAACAAACAAGCATATGAGAAACGTGTGGAAGAAATTATCGAGGCGCTGAAGGGGCCGCGTAACTATTATGTATCAGCATTTCCTTTCTATAATTCCCAGAACTCGCAGGTATATAGTCTCGTTCACTGCACAAGCAGTCGGGAAGGCTTTAAATTATACAAAAAGAGTGCGTGGAAGGTATTTGGGGATCAATCCTCAACCAAGAAAACTCACGGCGAAGATGGGCAGCTCGTACTAAATCTCGATCCGAATGTGGGTTCCGTTGTTACAACGTCCACAGATGAATCCTGTTTTACCGTCCATGACATTACTAAGTATCTTCAGAAATCATTCTCTGGCAGGAAGGGGGTCCACATTGAAGAAATGTGGGCATTGCTGGATGAACATCCTATATTCCCTTCGAGCTATAGAAATCAGATAAAGCAGGAACTTGTTGAGATGTATGGTGCAACCAAGGAACAAGTTGTTGATCCCTTTACTGGGAAAAAGGAAACCGTGATATCTTTCCGATAGAGCGAAGCAGCCTGGTTTGGAGGTGCGGAAACGATGACATCACAGAAATTTGGCGGAGATTGGACAGCTAAAAAACTCAATTTTTTCACAAGTTACCTCGATGCATACCTAATCGCCTTACAAAATCAAAAATTTAAGAAGATATATATTGATGCTTTTGCCGGAACTGGAGAAATCGAAACTAGCGACGGTGAAGCATATCTAGCAGGGTCTGCAAAGAGGGCGTTGTCTGCAGAGAGACGGTTTGATCACTATTATTTTATTGAGAGTGATGAAAGCAAAGCGTCCGAGCTTGAACATATGATTGATACAGAGTTTCCACACTTGAAAAGGTTCACGACAGTCTATCGCGGTGATGCAAATGAAAAACTCGGTAAGATTATCAATGACATTGACTGGCGTTTTAGCAGGGGACTTTTGTTCTTAGACCCTTACGCAACGCAGGTCGATTGGGCCACTCTTGAATGCGTTGCCGTAACAAAATCCATTGATGTATGGTACCTGTTCCCGTTTTCAGCGCTCAATAGGATGTTGCCTAAAAACGGAAAATACGGATCGTGGGAAAACACAATCGATCGGTTACTTGGTGATAACAGTTGGAGAACTGAGTTTTACAAAAAAGATCCGCAAGTTTCTTTGTTCGACCTTGGTCTTGTTGATGGCGATGAAGATGAAGAGCGACTCGTAAAGGATGCAAGCCCAGAACACATAAAAGAATACCTTATCTCCCGCCTGAAGACGATTTTTCCCTGTGTATCTAACAATCCAAGAATATTTAAGAACAGTAAGAACTCACCGATGTTTTTGTTCTGCTTTGCAATCTCCAACGAAAGTGTAGCTGCACAGCGACTTGCCTTGAGAATTGCAGATCATATTTTGAAGAATAAATAATTATAAGGACGGAACCGATTTGAAGACCATTACACGCAAAACCATGCTCTACCAGACCGGTGTTGAGTATGGTGACTATACAATGAATCATGCTCAGGGCTGTGCCCATGGCTGCAAATTTCCCTGCTATGCTTTCCTGATGAAAAAACGCTTTGGCCAGATCAAGGATTATGAAGAATGGCTGGAACCGTGCCTGGTTTCCAATACGTTGGAACTGCTGGATCGAGAGATCCCAAGGCTCCGTGATAAAATTCAGTCTGTACAACTTTGCTTCACAACGGACCCTTTTATGAATGGATATCCGGAAGTAGGTGCAATGAGTATTGCTGCCATCCGGAAACTGAATAATGCTGGAATTCGATGCACAACACTCACAAAGGGTATTTTGCCGTTGGAACTGGCGCAGCTTTCTCCAGAAAACGAGCATGGAATTACATTGATTTCCTTGGACGAAAGCTACCGTGAGAAAATGGAGCCGGGTGCATCGCCTTATGCTGACCGTCTGGCCGCATTGAGAGCGTTGCATGATGCCGGATGCAGAACTTGGGTCAGCATCGAGCCATATCCAACCCCAAACCTGATTGAACAGGATTTACAAAATATTTTGGATGCAGTGAACTTCGTGGACAAGATTATCTTTGGCAGAACCAATTACTGCAAAGAAGTGAACGCCTACAAGCAGCATAAGGCATTTTATAACAGACTGGCTGCCCAGGTCACTGAATTTTGCGAGCAGCACGGCATCCAATATCACATAAAAGAAAAAACCATTACAGAAGGATGAGGTAAAAGCCATGGCACTTTTGCAGGACTTGATCCAGCAAATTGACGATCCGGTACTTCGTGAGCGGATCATGCAGGAGACGGATAAACTCGTAAAACAGAAGAAGTTTGGCTTGGTTTTTGAAGAACATTTGCCGGAATGCACACCTCTTTACGATGTGCCTATCCGTGTTGGGTGCAAGGTTGCATTAAAAACGGGCTATGTCAGTGATATATATACCGTTCTTAAGATCGACGGGGATACTGTACTGTGTGACCGCAGAGAGACACACGAGCAGAAAACGTTCCAAATGAGCGATATCGTTGCTGTGGCGGAATTTGGGGAGCCTATTTATCCCACGCTGAAGCCGTTGGACTTTGTTGAGAACGCGCCGGACAGCGATCTTTGGCATACCCTCATCGAAGCCGATAACTACCATGCTCTCCAGCTGCTGGAGTACCTATATGCAGAAAAGGTGGACTGCATTTACATTGATCCTCCCTATAATACGGGGGCCAAGGATTGGAAATACAATAACGATTATGTGGACGAATCAGATACCTATCGTCACAGCAAGTGGCTTTCAATGATGCAGAAACGCTTGAAGATTGCGAAGAAACTGTTAAATCCGAAGGACTCTGTTCTTATTGTGACCATTGATGAAAAGGAATACTTGCATCTCGGGTGTTTGTTGGAGGAGTTCTTTCCAGAAGGAAGCATACAGATGATTTCTTCAGTCATCAACCCGGCTGGTGTTAGCAGAAATGGAGCATTTGCACGCGTTGATGAGTATATATATTTTGTCCAGCTTGGTAATTCGGAAGTACGCCGTCTGGAGCTGAGTGACGAATGGAGACTTAGACCAGAAGATAAGCGAGCCTTACGGTTACGCTGGAATACGCTGATAAGAACAGGTACAAATGTGCTCAGATCAGAACGCCCCAATTTGTTTTATCCGATATTCGTATATAAAGACGGCCATGCAATACATTCAGTCGGAGAACCGTATTATGGAGAAAATCGAGACGAAATTCTAGCTCCAGATGGTACTATAGCAATATGGCCTATTCGAAGCAATGGAGAAGAAGGCAACTGGCAAATTTCTAACGGAAATTTGTTAAACTTAGCGACAAAGGGATATATCCACCTAGGAAGGTTTACCGATAGGGGAATGGCTATTTCTTATCTGAAAAAAGGGGAAATTCAGAAAATTGAGTCTGGTTCGTTTGTAATTGATGGGTATGCAGAGGATGGGTCAGTAATCTCTAATACAGAGGCTTCTGCGCTCATTCCCGGAACACAGTGGCGAATATCGTCTCACGACGCAACTTTAAATGGTACAAAGCTTTTACAGAGTATTCTGGGAGAAAAAAGGTTTTCGTTTCCCAAATCTCTTTATGCGGTCCATGACGCCATTCGCTTCTTTGCCGCCAACAAGCCAAATGCTCTCATTGTCGATTTCTTTGCTGGATCCGGCACAACACTTCATGCAGTCAATCTGTTGAATGCCGAAGATGGGGGGCATAGACGGTGCATTATGGTTACTAACAACGAAGTTTCAGCTAATGAAGCAAAATCCCTGAGAGCGCAGGGATTCTATCCAGACGATGAAGAGTGGGGAAAGCTCGGCATTGCCCGCTATGTCACCTGGCCCCGTACAGTTTGCTCTATTGAAGGCCATGATGTAAACAATAAGCCCCTGGGAGGTAAATATATTGGCAGTGACCTTCCTATGTCTGATGGCTTTAAAGCAAACGCTGCTTTCTTCAAGTTGAATTTCCTTGACAAAACATCTGTCGCCCTTGGCAGGCAATTCAAAGAGCTTTTGCCCGTCCTGTGGATGAAGGGCGGTGCTATTGGCAAGTGCCCGGTTCTGGAGAGTGAAGAATTGCCCGATATGCTCGTCCTTCCGAAAAACAAAATGGCAGTGCTGATTGATGAAATCTTCTACCCGGAATTTGAACAACAGCTCGCTCAGCATCCGAAAATCCAGACTGTGTTCATCGTTACAGATTCTGAGACAGCATACCGCGAGATGATCCGGGCCTATGAGGGCAAAGACTGCTACCAGCTCTATCGCGACTATCTGGATAATTTCCGCATCAATACAGGGAGGTAACCGGAATGAAGGTTGAATTATTTCCATTTCAGAAAAGGGCCCTCGCTGATATCCGTATGAAAACAGCGGAGGCTATGGGCAGCTACCACAGGACACACGCTCCGCAGGTGGTATCCTTCACTGCGCCTACCGGTGCAGGTAAGACCATCATCATGGCCTCTCTGATTGAAAGCATTTTCTTTGGCGACGAAAATTATGCGGAACAGTCAAATGCCATTATTGTTTGGCTATCGGATTCTCCGCAGCTGAATGAGCAATCTAAGCTGAAGATTGACTCCAAGGCTGATAAAATTCGCCTGAGCCAGTGCGTTACGGTCAGCGAGGATTCCTTCGATAAAGAAACATTTGAGGATGGTCACATCTATTTTCTGAATACACAGAAGCTCTCCACATCCTCGAAACTGACGAAAAATGGTGATGGCCGTACTTATACTATTTGGCAAACCCTGGCGAATACCGTGCGTCATAAGAGTGATCGACTCTACTTCATCATTGATGAAGCGCATCGTGGCATGCAGGGACGCGATGCCAGTAAGGCTACGACCATCATGCAAAAATTTATCAAAGGCAGCGATACAGACAAGATTCCTCCTATGCCAGTTGTCATTGGTATGTCGGCTACGACACAGCGTTTTAATGCGCTGGTTGAAGGTACGTCTTCCACAATTCACAAAGCCGTCGTTACAGCGGATGAAGTGCGGGCATCTGGCCTTTTGAAAGATAGGATTGTCATCACCTATCCGGAGGAAGAATCCGTAAACAATGATATGGCGATTCTCCAGGCAGCCGCTGATGACTGGAAACAGAAGTGGGAGCACTGGACGCAATACTGCTTTGAGCAGCACTATGCCTATGTCAACCCAATCATGATTGTCCAGGTCCTGAATGGTAGCGGAAGTAAACTGACTGACACCGATTTGGATGATTGCCTTAGAAAAATTGAGGAACGAACCGGCTTCAAATTCGAGCCCGGTCAGGTAGTACATACTTTTGGCCAGACCACCTCTGCCATTCAAGTGAACGGCCTCGATGTTCGCTATGAAGAGCCTTCGCGCATCGCCGATGATAGAAATATTCGCATCGTGTTCTTTAAAGAAAATCTGTCTACAGGTTGGGACTGTCCCCGTGCGGAAACGATGATGTCCTTTAAGCATGCCAGCGATGCGACCTATATTGCGCAGCTTCTTGGGCGCATGGTGCGAACCCCGATGCAGATGCACATTCAGGTGGATGATGTTTTGAACGATGTCCATCTCTTTTTGCCGTACTTCAATGAAGATACCGTCAAGGATGTTGTGGAGGCGCTCCAAAGTAGTGAGGGCGGTGAAATTCCAACCGACATCTATGGGGAGACTACGTCCGGCAGAAAGTTTGAGACATTGACGGTAAAACCCAAGAAGAAAAGCGGCCCCACTCCTGTTCAGAGACAGCTGACTATGGATGCTTTCCTCAATCAAGGCGTGAATTCCGAAGCTGCAGAGCCCAGCAATACGCCCCAGAATACTGTTGGCGGTTTGGGGGCCACAGGAATCCTTTCTCAGCAGAGTCCATCGAATATAACAGATAATCCGGATCAGAATCAACAGACATCTTCCCAGGAGAAAACTTCACAGACTGTTGATGCTCAGCATACAGAAGCGCACCACGCATCTACTGAAAATGCAGAAGCTCCAGAGGATAATACAGGGGTGGGAGTGACATCCGTAGATGCATCGACCCAGGAGAAAGCACCTGACGACCTTTTTGATCGGGAAGCTGTCATGAAGTTTATCAACGACGCAGGCTTGCTTTCCTATAATGTTCGCGCGTTGCGAATTAACGATTACCTGAAATCATTGTATCGCATGGCGCATCTGCTCACCATGTCCGGGCTGCACAGAACGGCTATTCGTGAAGTTCAGGCAGAGATCGCTGAAATGATTCGCGATTATGTGCAAGAGCTTAAGGCGCAGGATAAGTACGATAGCCTGGTCCTGCAGGTAAAGCAGTTCAAACTGGCAACGCAGATTTTCGATGCTTTTGGTGAGACGGTTGACAGCTATTCTGTCCATGATCTGTTTACCACTACAGATACCGACATCGACCGGCAATTCCGCATTGCTGATGTAAGGCTTGGCAATGAAGGGATTGGTATGGTCTATGGCAATAAATATATGGATGTCAATGACCCCAATGGGTTCAAGGTAGATGTCATATTGTTCGTTGCTGATGATGAGTGTATGAACAAACTGCACAATTACGCGGAGAACCGTTTCCACAGCATGAATGACGATTATAGAAGGTACATTGCAACCATTGATTCCGAGAAAATTCGCAGACAATACGACAGCATCGTCTCCGATGGTGATGTCGTTAGTAAGCATAATTTCCGCCTGCCAGAGACGATTCAGATTCCCCATGAAAGTGGCGGAACAGAATATAGAGATCACCTGTTTGTAAGCGAAATTACAGGTGTGGCAAAACTGAAGCTCAATGAGTGGGAAGCTGGCGTTATTGCAGAGGAGCAGAGGCGGGATGATTTTGTCTGCTGGATTCGCAATCCATCCAGAGGTGCTTGGGCCCTTTGCATCCCGTATGAGATTGACGGGGAAACAAAGCCTACCTATCCGGATTTCATTATTGTGAGAATCGATAAGGTACTGGGGTACGTTATTGATATTCTGGAACCGCATAATCCGGAATTTAAAGATAACCTCGGAAAAGCAAAAGGGTTTGCCGAATATGCGAGACAAAATCCTGGTGTGGGTAGAATCCAGTTGATCCGGATGGGCAAGGATTCCGCTGGAAACAAACGATTCAAGCGTTTAGATATGTCTAAAAGTGCAGTCAGGGATAAGGTTTCCCACGCCATGAGCAATGACGAACTGGATCATATTTTTGATACAGATGGTTTCATTGCACAGTGAGGTGATGGTATGTACGAAAAAATCAAAGCTGATATATCGAATGAATACTATTTAACGAATTATCCAAATGATGGGCAACGTTTCGTTGCGTGGTATTTAAGGAATATCCATAACCTCGATACCTATGAAACGAAAGACTGCATTACAGATGGTGCAGGAGACAAACAGATTGATGCCATCTATATTGATAACCAATCCAGCACCATCTACATTATTCAAGGTAAATTCTATGGCGGCGATACGGTCGATGCTGAACCGCTGCGTGAAGTATTGTCTTCGTGGGTGCAAATCAAGGATCTGGAGCACCTTCAGGATGGTGCCAATCACAAGCTCCAAGTAAAGATTAACGAGATGGCATCTGCGCTGGAAGACGATTACGAAGTGTGCTTCGAGCTGATTACCACTTCAACGCTGACCGAATCGGCCCAAAACGACCTTGCTGCCTTTCAGAAGGAATTGTCTGAAAATGAATCCCTATCTGCCAATCTGGTCGTGGTAGATAATGAGACAATGAAGTTCAAGTATGAAGAGGCGCTACATAAAAACAGGCCGTACATTAACCATGAATTCAAGCTTGAAAGTGGAAAATACATGGAGCTGATGATTGGAGGTACGAAAGCAGTCATCGTTGCTTTGCCTCTCAGAGACTGCATTAAGATTCCTGGGATCAAAGACGGTAGCCTTTTCCGAAAGAATGTCCGCCAGTCGCTTGGCAACAGCAATAAGGTCAATAAAGGTATCGCAAAAACGATAAAAACGGATGCAGAAGATTTCTTCTTCCTGCATAACGGAATCACAGCGATCTGCTCTCAAATGTCTATTCATGATGGTGTGCTTTCTGTCAAAGAACTGAACGTAGTAAACGGATGCCAGTCACTAAGCACAATATTCAGTTCAAGCGAGGCAGCCAAGAAAGCAACGGATGCATATATTCTGTTCAGGTTTTATGAAATTGAAGACCAAGACAGAGCTGACAGGATAAGCACTTCGACAAATAGTCAGAGTGCTGTTAAAGCCAGGGATTTACGCAGTAATGACAAGGCCGTCTTGGCGATGAAAAGAGCATATGAGCAATATTTTCCGGACGGCTACTTTGTCACGAAACGCGGGGAACGTGTCGATACAGTTAAATACAATACCGCTCATGTCGTGAATCTAACTGATCTTGGCAAGCAACTGATTGCTTGGCATTCTCAGCGGCCTACAATCTCTTACAGCGAAACCAAAATATTCGACAAGTACTTTGATCAGCTGTTCCACAGAGATTATGCACCAGAAAACGTGCAGACTCTAAATGTCATGTTTGCAGCTGTCTATGAGAAATGGGGCAAAGAGAACCCTATGGGGCTAAACGAGACGTTGCTTGCAATGAAAGCTTATGCCCCCTATCATCAGTTATTCGCTATATCGGTCATCCTCTGTGAGATCAATAAGATGAATGATTCGGTACCAAGTCCATCCGTGGCATTGAGAAAAATGACAGAGAGTGGACTGCTGGATTATATTGTTGAAATGGCTGGAAACTGCCTAAATATGGCAATGGAAACTGCACAGGATACCGTAGCTGCTGATACTGGAAAACTCTTTGTCCCTCAGAACTGGATTAAATCAAAAGCTTCTTTAAAGGATATTCGAGTAGCAGTAAAACAGATGGTAGCGTCTTTAAAGATGCTTCCTGATGGTAAAAAAGTTCTTGCCCGACTTAATGAAGGTCTGGCAATGAACAAGGAAGATTTTGAAGCTCGCTGGACAGCGGACTAACAAGCTGACATAACGATATCATTTGACATTCCGGGTCGAGTGCATAAGGCGTTCGTGGAAACAAGTCACCATGGACTTATCCCCTAAACGGACAGACAGGGTTGAGGCAACGGCATATTTTACATTTTTTCTTCGTTGGTATTATATAGTAGCGAAAGAATTGTCTTCTAAAAGGCAGGCTGGCAACGCCCTGCCAGATTCACCTGAAAAATGCCGTGACATTCAATACGAAGATGGAATTGCTTCCATGTGACATGTACATTTATCAGCGGTTGGAAAAGTTTGGTAGGGATTTTTCGTCTTATCAAGGCTTTCTGTCATTAACCGAAAGTGCTAACTACAGCAAAACGATGGACGAGATCCGCAGGTTGCCATCTGATGGGTGTACCACTTGCGAGCACTTTGGCGTGTGCTATGGTGGATGCCTCGTTCTTTGGAAGAATTACTCGTTTTCTGCGTTGAAGGAATTTAAAGCAAAAGCCCACCATTCAGGCGTTTCAGGAGAATGAGGAAGAAGTTTCTTGGCTTCAGGAGCTAGAAATATCTTATTTGCAATCCCAGCGTGAGATGTTATATTCTTTCGTGCAATTGGCTTCAATATCGATTATACCCCATTACGTCCTTGATTTTGAGGGTATAATGGGGTATAATTCTACATAGAATAGTATCTCACAGGAGGTGCGCTATGGAATTATCCGATATGCAGGCACGGGTGACAGAGTTGGAGCAGCAGATTTCTGCTCTGCCCGCAGGCTCTGTTACGAAGAAAACCGTCAGCGGCAAGGACTATTTCTACCACCGTTGGATGGAGAACAAGAAGCGGCGGGAGAAGTATATTCCTGCGGATGAACTGGAGAGCTTCCGCGCTCAGATCGAGCAGCGGAAGGAACTGGAGCAGGAGCTGAAGGCGCTGAAAAAGCAGCTTCCCAAGGCGAAATCTGCGAACCCTTCCGCGTTTACCACCAATGTCCGCACCGGCGAGGCGCTGCGTTCCTTTGCGGCATCTGTCCGTGGCTATCGCAGGCGCGAGTGCTTCCGGCAGCTGCACGACTTTGTCTACGGCGAGCCGCAGGACAAGGTGTTCATTCTCTACGGCCTGCGCCGGACGGGGAAAACCACCATGATCCGCCAGATTTTCGCGGAGATGAGCGACACGGAGCTTGCCAAGGCAGCGTTCATTCAGATCACCGCAAAAGACACGCTGGCAGACGTGAACCGCGACCTCAAGCAGTTGGAAGCGCAGGGCTTTCGCTATGTGTTTCTCGACGAGGTGACGCTGATGGAGGATTTCATCGAGGGCGCAGCGCTGTTTTCTGATGTGTTCGCGGCCTGCGGCATGAAGATCGTGCTCTCCGGCACGGACTCGCTGGGCTTTCTCTTTACCGAGGATGAACAGCTCTATGATCGCTGCATCCTGCTGCACACCACATTCATCCCTTACCGCGAGTTTGAATCCGTCCTCGGCATCCACGGCGTCGACGAGTATATCCGCTACGGCGGCACCATGAGTCTCGGCGGTGTTCACTACAACGAGACCTCCACGTTTGCCAGCAAGGAAAGTACCGACGAATACGTGGACACCGCCATCGCCCGCAACATCCAGCACTCTCTGCGCTGCTATCAGTATGAGGGGCACTTCCGCCATCTGCGGGATTTATACGAGAAGGGCGAGCTGACCAGCGCCATCAACCGGGTCGTGGAGGACATCAACCACCGCTTCACGCTGGAGGTGCTGTCGCAGGATTGGAAGTCCCACGACCTTGGCATTTCCGCCAGCAACCTGCGCCGGGATTGGAAGAACCCGACGGACATCCTCGACCGCATCGACCTTGCGCTTGTCACCGACAGCCTGCGGAAGCTGCTGGAGATCCGCAACAGGGCAGAGCAGACCGTGGCACTAGACGATGTTCACGCGGCGGAGATCAAGGAGTATCTGGACTTGTTGGACTTAACGCGGGAGATCGATGTGCTGCACCTGCCGGATGTCAGCACGAAATCCAGCCGCACGGTGATCGCGCAGCCGGGTCTCCGCTATGCGCAGGCGGACGCGCTGATCCGCAGTCTGCTGCTGGATGAAACATTCAGCGCGCTGTCTCTTGCGGAGCGCACCGCCGTGCAGCAGCGCATCCTGACCGAGATCAAAGGACGGATGCTGGAGGATATCGTTCTGCTGGAAACCAAGCTGGCAAACCCCAAGAAGCAGGTGTTTGTCCTGCAATTCCCTGTGGGCGAATTTGACATGGTGGTGTTTGACCTGGAGGCGGGCTCCTGCCGGATTTTCGAGATCAAGCACAGCGAAGAAGCTGTCCCGCAGCAGTATCGCCATTTGATCGACAAGCAAAAATGCGCCCAGACCGAGCACCGCTACGGCCCGATCACCGGGAAGTTTGTCCTCTATCGCGGGGGAAGCCAAGAGATAGACGGTATTCAGTATCAGAACGTGGAAGAATATCTGCGAAGCCTTGCATAACAAAACCGCCGTCCCGATTTTTCGTTCGGGGCGGCGGTTTTTATGATGCAGCTTGTCATATGACAAGCTGTGACGCAAAACAAACTTGACGTATGACAAGTAATGAAGCGCAAAAATCGTGCGGCGCGACTGTACGAATGCAGTCGATGACGAAAACAATAATGTTCTAAATAAAACGCATCGCTCATTCCATCAATCATTTTCTCGATTCACATGAGTGATGCCCTCCGAACTGGCACGATCAGCGCGCGAAAACCTCTGTCTATCCGCAGAAATTTTCAGATTCTTCCCTTGGGTAGCTTTTCAAATGGATTCCAATTCGATATATATATCTACCAACCTAACGAATAACGCAAGGTGCCGCCATGAAACCGAAAGATACGCCGAAACAATATGTCATCTATTCCCGCAAGTCCAAATTCACCGGCAAGGGCGAGAGCATCGAGAACCAGATCGAGCTGTGCCGCCAGTACATCGCCATGCACTTTGGCGAGGATGCGTCGGAAAACGTGCTGGTCTACGAGGATGAGGGCTTTTCCGGCGGCAATCTGGCGCGCCCGCAGTTCAAGAAAATGATGAAGGACTCGCAGAAGATCGCGTTTGCGGCCATTGTTGTTTACCGCTTCGACCGGATCAGCCGCAACATCGGTGACTTCGCAAAGCTCATCGAGGACCTGGGCGACCGGCACATTGACTTCATCTCCATCCGCGAGCAGTTCGACACGTCCTCCCCCATGGGCCGGGCGATGATGTATATTGCGTCGGTGTTCTCTCAGCTGGAGCGGGAGACCATCGCCGAGCGCATCCGTGACAACATGCACGAGCTGTCCAAGACCGGACGCTGGCTGGGCGGCACAACGCCTACGGGCTACGCCTCAGAAAGCCTGTCCAGCGTGACGGTAGACGGCAAGGTGAAGAAAGCCTGCAAGCTCAAACCCATCCCGGAGGAAATCCAGCTGGTCAAGACGATCTTCGAGGTGTTCATGGAGACCGGCTCTCTCAACAAGACCGACCAGTATCTTTGGGAGCATCGCTGCGTCACGAAGCGCGGCAAGCAGTTCACCCGCTTTGCCATCCGGGGCATTCTCACGAACCCGGTTTACATGATTGCCGACGAGACGGCGTATCAGTATCTGAAAGAAAACAATGTTGACCTGTTTGCCAAACGCTCGGAGTTCGATGGCGAGCACGGCATCATGGCCTATAACCGCACCCTCCAGCGCCCCGGCAAGGCAAACCAGATCCGTCCCATGGAGGAATGGATCATGGCGGTGGGCAAGCATCCCGGCATCATCGCGGGCAGCGATTGGGTGCGGGTGCAGGCCATGCTGGATGTCAACAAATCCAAGAGCTACCGCAGACCCCGCAGCAACGTGGCGCTGCTGTCCGGGCTTCTGCGCTGCGGCGAATGCGGCGACTATATGCGCCCGAAGCTGACCAACCGCAAGAATGCGGACGACGAGCTGATCTACACCTACATGTGCTCCACCAAGGAGCGCAGCCACGGTACGGTCTGCTCTATGAAAAACTGCAACGGCAACACGCTGGACGCCAAGATCATCGAGGAGATCCGCAAGCTGTCCGCCGACAAGGAGACCCTTACCCGGCTGCTGGCGCAGACCAAGAAGGTTATCAGCGGCAGCAAGGAGGGCTACGATGCAGAGCTTGCGCTGCTCCGGGAGAAACACGCCGAGACGGAAGAACGCCTCAAGCGGCTGGTGGAGTCCCTGTCCGTTGCCAGCGACACCTCCGCGAAGTACGTCATGGAGCAGATCGACGCGCTCCATCAGGAGAGCGAGACACAGCAGCTGCGCCTTGCCGAGCTGGAAGCCCTCACCGAACAGAGCCGGATGCTGCATCAGGAGTTCGCCTTCCATCAGGAAATGATCGAGTCGTTCGCCAGCGCGGTGGATTCTGCCACGCTGGAGGAAAAACGCCGCCTGCTGCGCACCATCGTCAAAAAGGTGGTCTGGGACGGCAAAAATGCCTATGTTTACCTCTTTGCGGAGGATGGAGAGGCGGATTTGCCGCCCGTAGAACAACCTATGTATCCGTTGGGAGAGGATAGCGAATGGAAAATGAACGTAATATTTAACGGTATGCGGGCGGTCGCCGGCCCGTCCCTGCGATTCCACGATTGCCGATGTTTGAGAGAACGCCATTCCGACCTGATAAATACACCGATTTTCCCCTCACCTGCATTCTCCATTCTCCATTTTCCATTCTCAATTATTCAACTTTCCCTTTATCATCCCCGCAGAATATGGTACACTAAAAATGTATCAACCCATTTCCAAAGGAGAGGTGCATACCATGAATTACGCTTATACCTATACATACACACCGCTTTTCTCAATGATTTTGCCGATTCTGGCACTTTTACTGATTCTTGCGGGCGGCATCGCGCTGTACACGCTGTTTGTCCGCAAGCCGAATCACTACCACGGCGCGGCAGCCAAGCTGCATGATTTTCTCAATTTCCGGCACGCATACACCGAGGGTCTGCTAAAAATCCTGTACTGCATGACGGTCGCTGCGCTGGCTGTTTACAGCGTTATTCTGCTGTTTTTCCACTTTTTCTGGGCGATCCTGCTGTTTATCGTCGGAAATATTGCTGCACGGCTCGGCTATGAATTTATTATGATGCTGTTCAGCATGCACCGCACCCTGCGCAGCATTGACCGCAAAATGCCCGAGCCGCAGCCGTTCGAGCAGCCGGCTCCCGCACCGCAGCCCGAGCCGCAGAATACACCGAAAAATCCGCTCCCGCCCGATCAGCCGTAACACAAGCCGCTGTTTCCGCTTGAAATTTGTTCAACGCAGATTGCAAAAACACGCAAGTCATGATAAAATAGATATACTATTACAGAATTTCGCGGCAGGACCAACCCATGTGCTGCCCTACAGAAAAGAGTATCTTAAAAAAGGAGGTCCGTGCATTGAAAATTCAGGAAAGCGCGGAAAACTACCTGGAAGCCATCCTGGTTCTGACGCAGAAAAATGGACAGGTGCGCTCGATCGACGTTGCGCACTACACCGGCTTTTCCAAGCCGAGCATCAGCCGTGCCGTTGGCCTGCTGCGCGATAACGGTTACGTTTCCATCGACCAGAACGGTCTGCTGGGACTGACCGAATCCGGCATGCAGATTGCCACCAGCATTTACGAGCGCCACACCGTGCTCACCGCGTTCCTCACCGCTCTCGGCGTGGACGCTGAGACCGCCGCTGAGGATGCGTGCCGCATCGAGCATGTGCTGAGCGAGGAAACCTTCGACAAGCTCAAGCAGCATGCGAAGGCGTATATCGACGCACAGGGTAAATAAGACCCGTTGAAAATCCTGCCTGAAAAGGCAGGATTTTTTATATCAAATTTTATCGAACAAATTTTCGATAAAATCATTGCATTCAAATCGGCACCCTGTTATAATGGGTGTATCGAATCCGAATACACCGCCGCTCTGCGGCTTGCATATTTGTAACTTTTTCAGGAGGAAATGCTATCATGGCTACCAAAAAGCAGTTGGAACCGGTCGCTCCTGCGGCTGATAAGAAGAAAGCACTTGCCGCTGCGCTCGGTCAGATCGAAAAGCAGTTCGGCAAAGGCTCGGTTATGCGTCTGGGCGAAAACACCGGCATGAACATCGAACACATCCCGACCGGCTCGATCGGTCTGGATCTCGCGCTCGGCATCGGCGGTCTGCCGCGCGGCCGAATCATTGAGATCTACGGACCGGAATCCTCCGGTAAGACCACGGTTGCGCTGCACAGCGTTGCAGAGGCTCAGAAGCTGGGCGGCACGGCTGCGTTTATCGACGCCGAGCACGCGCTCGACCCGGTTTACGCCAAGGCACTCGGCGTTGACATTGACAGCCTGCTGGTCTCCCAGCCGGACACCGGTGAGCAGGGCCTGGACATTGCGGAAGCGCTTGTGCGCTCGGGCGCGATCGATATCGTGGTTATCGACTCGGTTGCCGCGCTGACGCCGCGCGCCGAAATCGAAGGCGAAATGGGCGATTCCTTTGTCGGTCTGCATGCCCGCATGATGAGTCAGGCGATGCGAAAGCTGGCCGGCTCGATCGCCAAGAGCCAGTGCGTAGCCATCTTTATCAACCAGCTGCGTGAGAAGGTCGGCGTCATTTACGGCAATCCGGAGGTCACCACCGGCGGCCGTGCGCTCAAGTTCTATGCGTCTGTCCGCATGGAGGTTCGCCGCGTGGAGCATCTGAAAAACGGCACCGAGCTGATCGGCAGCCACACCCGCGTAAAGGTTGTAAAAAACAAGGTCGCTCCCCCGTTCAAGCAGGCTGAGTTCGATATTATGTACGGCGAAGGCATTTCCCGCACGAGCGAGCTGGTCGATCTCGGCGTGGAATTCGGCATCCTCAACAAATCCGGCGCGTGGTTCTCCATGGGCGATACCCGTCTGGGTCAGGGCCGTGATGCTGCCAAGCAGTATTTCAAGGATCATCCGGACATCGCGGATGACGTACAGAAGCAGATCATGGAAAAGGTTGCCGAGGAGCGCAGCAAGCTGGCGCAGAGCCATGCGGCACGTCCTTCCGCTGCTGTGCCGACCGAGAAGGCCGAAAAACCTGCGGATAAGGCACCGCGTCCGTCGTCCTCCAAGGCGGTCTCCATCGACGCGGACGATTTTGACGACCTCGACGAAGAATAATGAGCGAGGATAAATACCGCGCAGCCCTCGATATGGCGGCAAAACAGCTGTCTTATCGGGCGCTGAGTGCGAAAATGCTGCGCGACAAGCTGCTTGCCAAGGGGCACGATGAGGAAGCCGCCGATTACGCGCTTGCGTGGCTGACCGAACGCAGTCTGCTGAACGATATGCTGTTCGCGGAAAGCGTTGTGCGCGGCTACACGCGCAAGGGCTACGGCGCGGCACGCATCCGACAGGAGCTGACCCGCCGCGGCATAGACCGCGACACCGCAGAAGCGGCTATGCAGACCTTCTCCCCGGATGAGGCGCAAATGCTGGCTCTGCTCGAAAAACGCCTGCGCGGTGACGTTTCCGACCGCAAAGAGGTCGAAAAAGCCGTTGCGGCACTCCAGCGTCGCGGTTTTGCGTGGAATGATATCAAGCGCGCACTCGAAACCTACGGCAGTTCGCTGCCGGAGGAAGAATAACAAACATCCCGCTTTTTTTGCAAGGAAAGCGGGATGTTTGATTTTATCGCGGTAAATCGCTTGCATGAATCCCGCGGTTGGAGTATCATAATAAGAGGAGAAAACTCTACCGGAAAGGAAGTATTTCCATGGAAACCAATAAAATTCCCGCCCGCGCAGATGTGCCCGAAAAGGACAAATGGGCGATTCAGGATCTGTTTGCGACCGACGATGACTGGCGTGCCGCGTTAGCGAAGGCCAAGGAGTTCATTCCGCGCATCACCGCATTCCGCGGCAGACTGGCCGAAAGCGGTGCTGTTCTGCTGTCTTTTTTCCGTCTGGATGATGAAATCAGCCTTGCATTTGACGCGCTCGTACACTATGCACAGCGCCGCAGCGATGAGGACACCCGCGTCGCCGCGTATCAGGAAATGGTCAGCCAGGTGACGCGCTTCGCGGTCGAAATTCAGTCTGCCGCCGCGTTTGAGACCCCTGAGCTGCTCGCCATCAGCGATGAGGACATGAACCGTCTGTACGCCGAAGCACCCGAGCTGGAGCTGTACCGCCTGAATATCGACCGCATCCGCCGACGCCGAGAGCATGTGCTGTCTGACAAGGAGGAGGCAATCCTCGCCGCTGCAGGCGAAATGGCCGCCAGCCCGGATGACATTTACTCCATGCTCAACGACGCCGACCTCAAATTCCCGGACGCGGTGGACAAGGACGGCAATAAGCACCCCGTCACGCACGGCACGTTCATCCCGCTCATGCAGTCCTACGACCGCGTGCTCCGCAAGTCCGCGTTCGATTCGCTGTACTCGGTGTACGGCCAGTTCCGCAACACCTCGGCGGCAACGCTGTCCGCGCAGCTCAAGCAGCTGCTGTTTTTCGCAAACGTGAGAAAATATCCCTCGACGCTGGATGCCGCGCTCGACGGCAACGAGGTGCCGACCGAGATTTACCGCAACCTGATCGATGCGGTGCACCGCTCGTTTGCGCCCATGTACCGCTATGTTGCGCTGAGAAAGAAGCTGCTCGGCGTGGACGAACTGCACATGTACGACCTGTATGTGCCGGTCGTGGACGGCGTGGAAATGAAATTCACATTCGAGGAGGCCAAGGAGATCGCACTGAAGGCGCTCGCGCCGCTCGGCGAGGACTACCTGAATCTGCTCCGCGAAGGCTTTGCAAACGGCTGGATCGACGTGTACGAGAACGAGGGCAAGCGCTCGGGCGCGTACTCGGCAGGTGCGCGCGTACACCCGTATGTGCTGCTCAACTTCAAGGGCACGCTCGACGACGTATTCACGCTTGTGCATGAGATGGGCCACTCTATCCACTCGTACCTGTCCAACAAGACCCAACCGACCGCGTATCAGGATTACGTTATCTTTGTTGCTGAGGTTGCATCCACCTGCAACGAAGCGCTGCTGATGGAGTACCTGCTATCCGTCACGACCGATAAGAAGGAGCGCGCGTACCTCATCAACCACTTCCTCGAGCAGTTCCGCGGCACGCTGTACCGTCAGACCATGTTCGCTGAGTTCGAGCTTGCCGCCAACGAAATGACCCAGCGCGGCGAGGGCACGACCGCCGAAGCGCTCTGCGCGATGTACAAAAAGCTGAACGAGCAGTATTTCGGACCGGAAATGAACGTAGACGAGGAAATTTCGCTTGAATGGGCGCGTATTCCGCACTTCTACTACGATTACTACGTTTACCAGTACGCAACCGGCTACGCCGCTGCCATTGCACTCTCGCGCCGCATTCTGCGGGAGGGTGAACCGGCGGTGAAGGATTACCTCGGCTTCCTGTCCGGCGGCTGCTCTGCCGACCCGATCACGCTGCTGCGCGGCGCAGGTGTGGATATGGCAAGTCCGAAGCCGATTGAGGACGCAACAAAGCTGTTTGATGAAATGATCTCGGAGATGGAAAAGATTCTGAATTGAGCATTAAGAATGAAAAATGGAGAATGACGTTTCTTTTTGCATTTTTCATTGTCTGCAACACTCGATTAGAGCAAAGAAAAGGCACAGCCGATTGAAATGATCCCAAAAAGTTAGACAAAAATTCAACGTAAAAATTGTTCAAGCAGCCGAAAGGGCTTGCTGTCTGTGAATTGCAGGCGGCAGGCCCTTTGGTTTTGCCTTGATCCTGCGATTGTTGTAGTAGTCCAAGCTCTACCTTGACAAAGGCAGAGCCGTGAGCGTATAATAAACATAGAAATGGTGGACACTGTTCCACGATCAATCACCTTTTAGATCATCATTAAGTCGATGACCGTTCGGGTCCCATCCGAGCGGTCATCGCGCATTTATAAGGGAAATGTGCAGTACGATGACCACACAAATAAAAAGACGAAATGCTTTTTCCTTCATAACGCATTCACCTTCTCCCGCCCACAAACTGTAGGAGAAGAAGGGATTGACCGCTGTAAGCAAACCAAGTAATCTGCCTCAAGAACAGTGGCCGCTTATGGATAGCAAATAAATGCGTATATGTTTATATGCTTTCAATCGTTTGGTGTACATACCATCAAAATTGGGAATATGTATATCAATATAATCATATCCCTCATCAAAAACCCCGGTCTGCAAACAAGTGCAGACCGGGGTTTTAACAGATGAAGTATTGCCGTAAAGACGGCGAACTGTAAAATTACTGGCTGATGGTCTGACGCAGTGCGTCGATCGAGGTGTTGACACCGGCATCAACGGTCATGGTCAGGTCCTCCATCTCGAGCGAAACGTCGCCGTCGTAGCCCATCATGTGGCATACAGAGAAGAATTCCTTCCACCACTGCAGGTCCTTGCCGCAGCCGACTGCAACATAGTTCCATACGCGGTCAGCGGACTCGGTAACAGGACGAGGCTCGAGCAGACCGTCGGTGTCAGCCAGACCACGCTCGATACGGGCATCCTTGCCGTGAACGTGGAAAATGCAGCCCTTGAGCGCACGGGCAGCCGCGATCGGGTCAGCACCCAGGATCATCATGTGGGACGGGTCGAAGTTGATGCCGAGCATCGGGTCGGTAGCCTCACGCAGCTTGAGCAGGGTCGAAGCAGACCAAACCATGGTGCCCGGGAACTCCTCGATAGCGATGTGCTCGATGCCGCACTTCTTGCAGTGTGCGATGAACTCATTCCAGAACTCGATGGTTACCTTCCACTGGTACTCGTAAGCCGGTGCCATAAAGTCCGGCCAGGAAACGGTAGAGGTGATCCAGTTCGGGGTGGTGTCGGTCTCGTTGCCGGCCGGCAGACCTGCCATGGCAACGATCTTCTTAACGCCCAGCAGACCTGCCAGAGTAGCACAGTCGTACATGGACTTCTTGTACTCCTCGCCGGTCTTGGACGGCCAAAGCGGATTGCAGGATGTGTTCAGAGCAGAAATACGCATGCCGCGCTTCTCGAGCTCGCCCATGAATTCCTTGCGCTTGCCTTCGTCCGCGAGCAGCTCCGCGGTGTTGCAGTGCTTGCGGGCACCCCAGCCGCCTGCGGTCATCTCAACCGCGTCGATACCGAGAGACTTAACCTTATCGAGCATGTCCATGTAGGACAGATCAGCGAATACGTCAGTGCAAATTGCGAGTTTCATATAAAGATTACCTCCTGAAAATAGGCAGCGGGTGCGCGGATCGCCGCACACCCGCCGAAGAAAAAAGAGAGAAGTTAGGGTCTAAGTGAAAATGCTAAAGTGATATAAAATAATTGAATTACTTCTTGTAGAAATCCGGCATCTCGTCGTATACGACCGGCTGGATGGTCTGGGTTTCGCGTGCCTTGGAAGCTGCAGCCGCAGCAACCTGGCAGCAGTAGCCATCCCATGCGGTCGGGCCGTCCACGTAGCCTGCCTTGGAAGCGTTGATCCAGGTCTGGATCTCTGCGTTATATGCATCTGCAAAGCGCTGGAAGCAATCCGTGTACATTGCCTGACCGGTGGTTGCATTTGCGTTTACCGAGATGTAATTCGGCTTCGGCATGTTGAGCACCGCGCCGTCACATACGATCTCGCACTTGATGTCGTAGTCATTCTTGTTATTTACGAAGGATTCAACGTCGATGCGGACGCCGGACTTGGTGGTCAAGATCATGATCTGCGGGTCGTGCAGGTCCTTCGGACCGTTGTTGGTGGACTTGCCGTAGCGAACCTCAGCGGTAGCGTAATCCTCGCCGAGCAGCCAGCGCAGAACGTCGATTTCGTGAACCATGGAGTTCTCAACTGCCATGGAGTTGTCCCAGTCATCCGGAACAGATGGGTTGCGGTGTGCGCAGTGCAGCAGCAGGGCTTCGCCGTACTTGCCGCTGTCAACCGCTGCCTTCAGCTGCTTGTAGCCTTCGTCATAGCGGCGCATGAAGCCAACCTGAACCAGCTTCTTGCCAGCCTTCATCTCCGCCTCAACGATGCGCTTGCACGCATCGGCCTTGGGAGCCAGCGGCTTCTCGCAGAACACATACTTGCCTGCTGCGATGGAAGCCAGAACATATTCCTCGTGATACGGATCAGCGGTGGTACACATGACTGCATCGATCTCGGAATCGTTGATCATATCGATCGGGTTCTCAAAGCCCTTGATGCCGTACTTCTCGGCAACGGACAGGCCGAACGGAACCGCGCAGATTTCCTCAAAAACAATGACCTGTATCAAAGCTCCATTCTGCGACTGACCGAGCACATCCGCAACTGCATGCAGGTGCAGCAGCAGCCGGATGCCGTTTCCGCCCGACAGGGACATGTCGATAGTCAGCGCATCTGGC